>OBYQ01001094.1_pt1 | contig 15836 bp, 8 predicted proteins | sample 1538221 | NCBI WGS metagenome assembly OBYQ01 (sample SAMEA2580200, study PRJEB22360) | human gut metagenome | biome: human gut; feature: human-associated habitat; material: faeces | place: Denmark | collected 2008/2010
GAAAAGGTATTTCCGCTTTTTAATTATTCAGTTGTAACACATGTATTGTAATCCTACACATTCAAATGCCGGATATTATGTCAGTCCTTCCTGTATATTCTTCTTTTTCTACATAGAATTATAAACGCTCCCGAACTGAATATCAGTAAAAGCAATGACAAAGCCGCCGAGCTTGTATCTCCTGTTTTCGCTCCTTCCGTCTTCTCCGTTTCCGTATTTTTATCCGGCATTTCAGGATGCTGCGGCGCTTCCGTGATCCACTCGCTTTTTGGTTTCGTTACAACATCCCATATATAGCTGCCGTCTATTTCTTCCGGAATACTGATCAGATACGGCGATGCCTGATAACTGCCCTGCTTCTCATCGGTCCACACCTTTGTCTGGGCAATCAAATACAATCCCTGTTCTAATCCGCCGATCATTGCGATTCCATTCTCGTCCGTTTTCAAAGCGTTTCCCTGTATACTTTGCCGAACCGCATAGTTGTATAACTGCTTTGCCTGTTCGTTTTTTTCAGAAGATTCGATTCCTTCCAGAGAAACTCCCGCATTACCGAAATCTCCTGCAAGCGTCCACTTTCCATCCTCCATCTTTCCGACAAAAAAAACAGAAAAATCCGCATTCGCAAATACAACCTCTTCATTTTCCTGTGTCCTTCCATGATATTCAATCTGGATAGAGCCTACATTTTCCGCCCTGCAGGATAAACTTGGAATCAGTATTCCGAATACAGTCAAACAACCTACAAGAATATTTTTCCATCTATTTTTCATTTGAAACATGATCTTCCCTCCGTGTTTTTTCTCTCTTTTTCTTTCTCTTTTTCACATACGCAGCAACACCGCAAAAGAACAAAATAAGAAACAAAATGAAAAGTCCTATAAATAAAACTTTCATCTGGAACGGTAATCCTATTGCGATTTTTTCATCCGGAACTTTTTCCACTGCCTCTTCATAAGGAATCCTATACCCCCTTACAAGAAGCCTGTGTGTATTCACCGCATAGGGTGTACAAGTAACTAATGTAACATAATCTTTTCCCGGTACGATCGTAAGCTCCTTTGTATTTTCCGGCAGCACAGTAAGTATCTGATCCACTTGATAGGCAAATGTTTCACCGAGAACTTTAATATAGAAGATATCTCCTTTTTCCAAATTATCCAGATCCGTAAACAACAACTTAGAAGGAAGTCCCCGATGCCCGGTTAAAACTGCATGGGTACTTTCCCCGCCTATCGGTAAAGACGTCCCCTCAAAATGGCCTACCCCCGACTGAAGCACCTTTTCTTCTGTTCCGTGATAAATCGGAAGTTCTGCATTAATCTTAGGAATACGGATATATCCGATCATTCCCGACCCGTTTACATTTAACAGGCTTTGATATCTCTCGTCTACCTCTTTCTTTATAGATGAAAAAGGATCTAATAACTCAATATTTCCCAAAAGCTCTTCGTTATACTGTCTTGCTGCCTCGAGCATTTCACGCTTGTCACTTTCGCTTAACCGCACTGCGTTTTCATCATAAGCCGAAATCACTTTTGAGCCGTTCTTTTCATAAAGATAGTTGCTGACTGTCGGATATAACAGTACGGAGAATGCAATAACCAATCCTATCACGCGAAAAATATCCCCAATATAAAATTGTTTTTTCTCTGTCTTTTTTCTGCGCATCTTTATTTCATTCTCCCTGCTGTTATAACGAATGGGAAGACTGCCCGAAGGCAGCCCTCTCATCCATATGTCTGAATTATAAATGATTAAGCACGTTTTCTTCTGCTGATCACGAAGCTTACCGCAATACCGAGAATCATCACAACTGCAATCACTGTGAAAATTACAGTACCCATTCCACCTGTTTCCGGAAGAAGTGTTCCTGTAGTATTCTCAATGTCGATGATTTTATCATCCACCACCCCATCATTTTGCTTGATTGTCCAGTCATCCACATTCGTAGTATCAGATTTTGTAATTGTAATTTTAACCGGAGCTGTCAACTTGTTGTAACCGTCCGGAGCCTGTGTCTCCACTAACCAGTAGCTTCCTTCCGCAAGACCGTTTAACTTTAAGTTCATTCCTGTGCCTACTGTTGTCCCGTCACCGATAGATTCCATATCGTACATCTTATTATCGCCGACCTGTACCGGGTCTACTGTGTAAGTACCGTTAGAACCTGTAACTGCGATTGCATTCTGATTATTGTTTGCATCCTCTTCGCTTCTATAAAGACGGAATATTGCACCCGCAAGGTAGCTATTCTGCTGATCTTTGATTAATTTGTGAATCTGTACCGGATAAGTTGGTGTTGTTACTACGTCCGGTGTTGTTGTAGTTATGTTATCCGGATCGTTACCATACTCTAAGTGAGCGCTGTTGTTTGTCTGTACTACGGCATCAGCATTAACTTTTGCATAGTAAGTAACTGTAAAAGTCTTTCCTTTATGTGTCTGATTCTCTCTAATCCACTGTGATAAATCCAATGTCATCTTTCTGGCATTATCCGGATCAATATCTGCTTCTTTTATTACTGAGTCTTGCTCTCCTTCAATCTGAACGGATACCTCATATTTTTTTTCTGTTGGCAGTTTCCCCATTGTATCTTCTACAAAATCAAGACCTTCTGTCAATGTATCGTGGATTTTATATGTATACTGCGCATATCCTGTTGTATCCGGAATTGTTCCTGTAATTGTATAAGTTACAACCTGTCCAATTTCAACTGTTGTTTTGTCTGCCTCTTTTTCAATGCTCGGCGCTTTACCTTTTAAAGTAATTGTTTTGCTATCTTTATCCACAGATACGAGAGATGACTGAATCTCCTTTGTTCCTGTCTGATATACAAGATAATAACCGTATGCTAAATTATTGAATGTATAACTCTTCTCTGCACTTGTAATTTTTCCGGAAGTTCCAGTTTCTGCCGTTCCTGCTTTCAATGCAGCTGCTGTAAAGTCATTTGCGAATTTCTGAATTCCTGAAGGATTTTCCTTATACTCAGCAAGTTTGTTATATAATTGTTCACTTGTTGCTTCCTTCGATAATCCTAAAGCTGTTGCGATTGCATTTTTATAGTCCGCATTGACTGTATAAGCATAATGTGTATCGCTTACACTCAAATCAAAGAGCTTATAGACTTTAATTGTCTGACCCTTTAACGTGTTTCCTTCATTGACGTTTACTGTCAAATTTCCTGTTTTTATTCTGTCTGCGGCAAAAGCAGTTGTTGCCATTGCCAGTGTCATGATGGCTGCTAAACACAATGCCATCATCTTTTTGATTGAGTTTTTTACTTTTCTCATTCTTTGTGTCTCCTTTTCTTTTTGTTCTTTATTTATAGCTACTCTGACTTCTTGTGCTTTTTCTCTTCCTGTATTCCGTAGCTGTCACTAAGCAAAGAAGCAGAACACCTAACGCGTAGAGCAAAGCTTTTCCCATTCCTCCTGTTTCCGGAAGAAGGCTGTCAAACCAGTTTTTCGTATTTGTCACCGTAATACTGTATTGACGATCGCCTTTGTAAGTTATTTCTGTTGTATATCCGTCCACTTTCATCTCGCTGACATGATATGTGTAATAATATTTCTTTCCATCCGTGCCAACATGATATGCTGTATATTCAGCTCCCGTAAGAACCTTTTCCCATATGTCCGATGTTTGTGCATCTTTTTTTGTCAAAATAACTTCTTTATTGAAGTTTGTATCTACAACCGGTTTTCCGTCTTTTTCATAGCTTCTTGTAATGTTAAAGATGACCTCATTCGGACGATCTTTTTCCTCGTCCCTTTTCCAAACCTTTTTCAGACGAAGTTCAATAAGATCCTTACACGGGTCTTGAACATCCGGCGCTTCCTCATTGCCACCCGGTTCTGTCGGGCTGCTTGCCGTATTGTTCATCAGAACAGCCATCGCGCCGTCCTCCTGATAAACATTGACAGGTATTTGCCCTGCGCTGCCGCTCATCATAGCGTCTTTCAGATCGGTAAACTTCACAACTTTGTCTTTCGTCATATGCCGGATTGTATATACATTCTTCCATGCATCAGATGTTTCGTAGTTGTGCTGAAGTTCCTTGCCCGATTTACCAAACAGCTTCTCATATGCGGTATCACCATTACGATAGATCCGGTAATAGTTTTCATTGCCTTCAATGCCTTTCACATCGTTAAATTCCCAGTTGGAATTCAGACTTGACTTTCCGGTAAACGGTCCGGTCAGATCCTTTGCCCCTCGGATAACGTCTGCAAAGAACATGTTGTTGTTCTCAAGTAAGCCTTCGTTATTCCATCCGACGAAACCTCCGGCAATACCGTATTGACCTGTGCCGTTGGCATTGTTTCCGGCGCCGCCTCCATAGACGTCATAGCCGTCTGCAATACCTGTCACTGTACATTTATCAATCTTTGTACGGTTTGCCTTTATGAGTGAAATATTGATTTCATTTTTCAGGCTTTCTTCATCGATCGTACCGCTCTCTGAGCAGTTGATCTCAATCTTACTGTCTCCGATATAGATGGTCGCAAGACTCTTATCCTCTGCTAAGCCAACCTTAATATCCAGTCCAAGCAGATTCAGAGATACCAGTTTCCCATCATATAAAGCATCAATTTCAATAATGCCTAAATCAATTTTAATTACCTGACCTTTTTGAAGTTCATCTAACCAAAGCGCCTTCAAAATCTGATTCACAACCGTCACTAATCCTTTAACCAACTCGGAATCCAGATTAATATTTGCAAGATAAGCAAAGGTTGTCTTTCCTGCGAACCCTCCGGCGATCTGACCGCTTGTCACCTGTTTTAACCCGGTGACTTTATTTTCTGACAATCTTCCAAGATCTGCATATCCGGTAAATCCTCCGGCGATTTCTGATTTATTTTTCTGGTCTATCGTATTATTACTGTGTACAGTAAAGCCTTCGTTGACACCTTCGACACTGCATCGGTCTACATGAGAACCGAATACATCCATTACACCTGCACCTGCGCTTAATAAATCACCCAACGCACCTAAATTGTCCAAATCGACCGTACCGCTCTTTCCGAGATGTCCGATAAATCCTCCGGTGTAGTTCATACCGTTGACCTTGCGAAGATTTGTCACTTTGGAATCTTTGACAGAACCGTTAAGCAATGCGCCTCCGAATCCTCCGGCTGAACCCGAATAAACAGGATCGTTGACATATTCTGATTTTTTACTGTCTCTTGCCTGTACTTCCAGTCCTGCTTCTGCAGAACCGGACACATCGGAATGATAAACATAACTTCTAAACGTATCTAATACGCTTGTTCCTCCAAGAGTCAATAGGGCGCTCAATATACTTGTATTCCCATTGCTAACTTGCAATATTGCAGATACATCTGCAAGGCCGACAAATCCTCCGGCGTATTCTCCTCCTGTCACACTTCTGACATTCGACACATGAACGCCGCTTTCTGACTCATTCATTTCTCCGATAACAGCTCCGTTGATCTCTCCTGCGAAACCGCCCGCCGCCTTTGCATAGGCTGTATTGCCTGTACCGTTTGTATAAGCGCCGTTGATAATGATTCCCCAGTCATCCCACGCTTTGACATCTGCGCCTCGCACTGTAGAAATAGTTGCATCTAATAACCGTGCAAGATCTCCCGGAGTTCCTATCAGATACTGAAGCAATCCGCCAAGTAATCCTTCACTGCTTGCCGTGTCTAAATTCGCTGCGCTTGCCGGATCGATCTGTCCTGCAAATCCGCCGATTGCTTTCGTACCTTCCACTTTTCTCAAATTAGCCACGAAGCATCGCTTATTATTCGGATCAGGTACGGCATCTGTTGCACTGTACGTATTCGCTTTTTCAGACCAGTTGCCCCAGATCTGTCCGCCAACCATATGACCGACATACCCTCCGGCATAACCGACTTTTTCTATTTTCAAGGTTGAATCCTTAACCGGGATTCCTGTTGCCTTCACCGTCATTCCTGACTGGAAACCTGTAATATCCGAATTTCTTATAACCGGAACGAAAGTCTGCACGGCGCTGATAGAATTTGCAATATCCAAACCAATCAACTCTACTTTTCCGACTTCTGCAACGCCGCCGGTTTTCATTTCTCCGGCAAATCCTCCGGCGCTCTTGTATGCCATCACAGATTTCGCATCCCATGCATGAGCATTGGTAACCACTCCTGCTTTCATGCGTCCGACGTAGCCTCCGGCTACGCCTGCTTCCATATCCTGTCTGCCGACGCTCGTTCTGCCCGCCTTAACATTGTAACCATAGGCATATTGTGTGATTAATGCCTGTAACTGTTCTTCATTCTCAACAGGTGTACTTGTGAACTGATCTCCGTAAACACCGTTGTTGCCGACAGCCTCCGCCCACTTGTTCCATGTGTCCATATCCACTTTTCTAAGCGGTCCGTAAACGGCTGTGTTCGTTTCTGTCGGATAAACAGCTCCGAGAAGACTTAACACATTACTTGTTTTCAGTAAGCCAAACAGAAGCTGTAAGTTTCCTGTTCCTGCCAGATCCGCCGTTTCCATCAATCCGGTAAATCCTCCGGCAAACTCGCCGCCGTAGACTGAACGAATACGAATCGTGGCACATTCCTTCCCGCCGCCTTCTGCCGCATATCCTTTAATTCTTCCACCATGGTTATAACCTACATAGCCTCCGGCAAGACCTCTCACACACTGGGTGTCAGTGATGCCGTCGGCACGAACCGCGCCGCCGCAAGGCACGCTGCTCGTCTGACTGTCTTCTATAATCGGAATGAAAGACTGCACCAGACTGGCAAGACTATCTGTTACATTTAACAGTCCATCTAAAATACCGGCATCTTCGATTACGGAAGCAACATTTCCCGGTTCCATGATACCGGCATAACCTCCGGCTGCCTCGCGTCCGATAATATAGTTGAATAAATTCGCATCACTGTTTTTGATGATGGTACCGGACATTTCTCCGATAAATCCACCTGCTTTTCCTAACTTCTGATTCTTATCATCTCTGCCATCTGCCAGTACGGAATAACCGCCGACACATCCGTTGACATCGGAGTTTTCAATGGTAGACGCCACTACATCCAGCGCCTTCAAAAGATTCGTCAGCTCGATGTTCCCAAGAAGCTTTAATCCGCCTCCGACTGCTGCCGCGGAATCAATATCCACACATCCTGCATAACCTCCGGCGTATTTTCCACCTTTGACTGCATATTGTGAATCCGTTCCGAAATAGCTGTCTCCATTTGCAGATTCCAGACTATCGCCCGGCGGCGTCACCTTTGTATGCTTTAAGGATGTCACATCCGAATCTTTAATCTGCACACCGCCGCCATATCCAAGATAACCTCCCGCATAGCTGTCTGTATCCGTCGCTTCTACAGTAAATCCTTTTTCTGTCGACTTCACGCCCGCCGATTGAATGATCGGGATGTAAACTTGAAGTACATCGAGCAGCTGACCGATATCAAGGTTTAAAATACCACCAAGAAGATTCAGTCCATTTGAAGAAGCCGTTGCCCCTGCGTCAACTTTTCCGGCAAAGCCTCCGGCGTGAGATTCACCCTTGACTTTTTCCAGACCATAAACTGCATAAGCCTCTGTCCTTGTACTGTTATCGACCTTACCGCTTTGCATTTCTCCAAAAAATCCGCCGGCATAATCAGCCTTGACCTGAGGTTCTTCATTAGCTGAGCAAAATGTAACGGTAGTATTTGTATATTGAGGTATCAAATACGGAACTAAATCCAACAGCCCGCTGACATTTACAATTCCGGGAAGTTTCAATGCTCCGTCTTTGTCTTCCTGGGCCAGACCTGCCAGCCCGCCTGTGTGGCTTCTTCCCACAAAGCCTCCGGCATAACCTTCTTTATCTTTTGCAGCTTCTGCATAAACTGCCTTCAGATTTGTCACATGTGAATCTGCAATTTGTACCCCTTCTGCTTCGGAAATAAAGCCTCCGGCAAGAATAGATTCGCCTTCCGTTATCTCAACCTGTCCACTGGCTTTGATGACTGCGCCGTTCTCTGTTCCGCTCACAGATACATTGGAAACTTTTGTGGCAACACCATCAACCAGACTAAGTAAGCTGTCAACTTTAATCAATCCCAGGCCCAGAAGATCCAGACCGCCTTCTTTTGCAAGACTGCCTGTTCCTGCCCGTCCGGCAAACCCGGCGGCATAATTTCCGGCAGTCACAGATTGAATACCTTCAATTTTAATCTGCTCTGCTGTTCCTCCAAGCATTAAACCTGCTCCGCCGGAAGCATACTTATTCGATGCTTCGATTTGAAGATCATTACCACCTAGATCTACATTCGATACAGTAAACGAAAGATAACTTCCGATTCCCAGTGTATCGTTCAATACGCCGACCGCATCAGCTACAGTAACTGCTCCTGAAATTCCGCCTGCATAATTATTTGCTTTTACAAAACTTACCCCTTGTATCGTATTTTTCTCAGTTCCAGAGGATGTGATCTGTACGCCGTCTCCCTGTCCGATCAGACCGCCGGCATAATCTGCCGCTGCCTGAACACTAAAGTTTGTTCCACTGACAGAACTTCCTTTTATTTCAGAAGGCTGTGCACCGCTTAAGGAAAGAAGCACACCTAGTTCTTCTTCATTTCCCGAAGCAAGTAACTGTTCCAGTAGTTTTGATACAGATTGCAATAAAGTATCATTTTGTTCATCGTTTGAACCTACGGCCATTCCATAGCCCAACGTAGCTCTTCCCGCAAAACCTCCGGCATATTGATTGGCTTTAACCAGTTTCACTCCCGAAACATTTGATTCGATGCTGCTACTATTTGCCATTACGCCATTAAAACCTCCGGCATAACTATCTGTCGCCGTAACTGAAAGGTCGCTTGCGTCTACATGACAATTTCTCTGTGTAGAACGAATATCAAACGTTTTGATTTCCGCTCCCAGATCACTTAATAATCCTTTAACCTGTGCATCTTTTTCGATTCCGGCAAAGCCTCCGGCTCCGATATCTGCCACTACCTGATTCAAACCGGTTACAGAACAGTTATTTATATCTGTTCCTGTCTGGCTTCCCACAAATCCGCCGTTGTAATTGACAGTTTCTTTCCCCGTTCCTGTCGTTCCGATCGATCCCTCTGAAAGAGAAACACTGCTGTTTTGGATCAGTGGCTTATAATAGCCATTCGGCAATAACTGTCCAAGAGGAACATCATTTTTCAAAAGAATCGTAATCAAATCTCCCAGTCCCACGCCCGGAAGAATATTCAGCAAGGTTGATAATAGCTCTACGACTCCCGCTGTCACATTTCCGAGAATATAGGTTGCTTCTCCTGATGTATATCCGACAAATCCTCCTGTCATTCCTTTTACATTCGTTACAGAAGCGTTGGTTACCGTACAGTTTTCAACAGAAACATCCCCTACAATACGTCCTGCAAAGCTTCCGGTCGCAAACATATCCGGACTGCTTTGCTTTAATGTCAATAAGTCTTTAATGACATCTCCCAGTTTTAAGTTTCCGATTACCGGAACCAGTCCTTCAAGGATTCCACTTATCAGATCCAGAATTCCACCCAACAATCCACCCAGCACTTCCAACAATCCTTCTACTAATGATTTTGGATCATTATTTACTGTCACAGATTGATTATTAACTGTAACTTGATCTAAATGGAGGTTTTTTACTCCCGCCTTCCCCGCAGACTCGAAACCACCATTCCCACTTTTTTTCATTTCATTAGAGATCGTTCCGAAAAATCCAATTCCGCTGTCTTTTTGGATATCCAGTTCCCCTGTCTGATTCACTTGAATATTACTAATGGTAGGCACGCTGCCCTCCTGCATATTCAGGCGTCCTTCCATTTTTCCCGAAAAGTGAAGCGGTGTCCAGTCATCCTCTTTTCCGTCGGAATATTCTCCCTGCAATAAATCAATATCTCGAAAAATAATATAATTGGCATCCGGAGAATATTTTAGCGATTTTAATTCATTGCTTGCTTCTGATAGAGAAGGATAACTTTGAACGTTGTTTTGATTAAATTCCTTATCCACGATAACAATATCATCTGTCCGCTCACCGATAAGACCTGCTAAAAGATCCCCTAATATCGGTATATCAAACAAAGGTCCTAACAGTGCATGTAAAATGTCACCAAGCAGCTCTCCCAGTGGTCCAAGCAAGAATCCAACTAATCCTTCTTTATCATATTCGATATTCATCAAACCTTCTGTTTTGTTTGTATTTGCTTCTGAAAAATAGATGAAATCTTTTTGTTCAATTCCACTTTCTCCCAAAGCCTCACCTTGTTTTAGATTGAAGTCGGCATCGCCGGGATAATATGGGGTATATGTTATTTTATCATCCCACGGCCAAGGCAGGTCTACTATGGATTTCACATACAGCATTGGGGTTACTTGCATATACTGATTGCCTTTTTCTTTAGGCTTCGCATCTTGTCCGATTGCTCTAAGCTGCCATTCGTTTCCGATAAGTATATATGGCTCTCCTTCAACTTTGGTATAAACCTGACCAAGATACTCACGCCCTCCAAGCTGTCCCGCATCTGCCTGAACCGTTGCTTCTTTCTTAATCTTTTCCGCCTTTAGTTCCGGCATCTGTTCTGTAAAGGACGGACTTAACACATAATTATGTTCTTTGCTGTAAGTCAGATATTCCTGCGCCGCTTCCGCGCTCTCATCTGCCAAAGTTCCGTCTTTATACAGAAGCTGACCTATTCCCACTTTTTCAGGGATCATATCATAAGACATGATCGGTTCTTCCGCCGAATTTTCCGAAGCGATCAAGAGAAGCTGATAGTTATTGTAAACATAAACCGTATCGCTTTCTTTATCATACAACGGAGCATCCTCTTTCGGAGCTTCTGCAAATGTTCCGGTAAATCCCTCCGGCAAAGTCCACATCGTTTTCGCAGTCAGCGGGATTTCATTCATCAGCATGTAATCCGCATCTGACGCATATGTAACCGCATTTCCGCCGTCAACAACTTCTTCGCCTGTGCCGAACAGTTTTTTCTCTGTATCGTTCATCCGTACAGAACTTCCTGTACCGATCGCCTGAAGCTGTTCGATGTTGTAAATCTTAATAATGCCGTTTTCATATAAATCTGCGTCTTCTGACTGCTGATCCGATGACGGATCTGTCTGTCCGTTTTCTGCCGAACCTGACTGATCTCCTGACGGCTGAACTGCCTGTCCGTTTTCTGCCGAACCTGACTGATCGCCTGACGGCTGATCTGTCTGTCCGTTTTCCATCGAACCTGACTGATCGCCTGACGGCTGACCTGTCTGCCCGTTTTCCATCGAACCTGACTGATTGCCTGACGGCTGATCTGTCTGTCCATTCTCTGTCAGCTCTGACTGCTCACCCGACGACTGAACGATCTGTCCTTCTTCTGACACGTCTGACTGCATCGGCATTTTTGCTTCCTGCAGCTGCTGTATGAGCTGCATATCGATCGGCGGCCCTTTCGCTATTCCCTGCGCCGAAACAGTCACCGTCTGCAGCAATACAGAAAATACCAACAGACATGCAGTTCCCTTTTTCCATATTTTCCACTTAAATAATTTTTTTATGTCTCTATTCTTCACTGTCTTTTTTTCACGCTCCCTCTTGTTCCAAAATTTCTTTCAATGAAATACTGAAAAATTGGGTCTCTAATTTTTCCTGAACTTTTGCGTAATATCTTCGCACCGCACAAAAATCTACCGCCTTTCGACTACAATAAGCATCATCCTCCAGACATCGGTTTATTTTTGTCGTGCTTTCCATAAGGCGTATCACATCTCCCAATGTAATATCTTTTAAAGTCTTATTAAGTCGATATCCGCCTCTGGCTCCCAGATCTGCGGAAATATATTCTGCCTTTTTCAGTTTTGAAAGCACTTTCTCAAGATATCCTCTTGGAATTCCCATTTCATTCGATATCTCTGTAGCGGAAGCAATCTTTTTACATTGCCCCAGATATAAAACAGTTCTGATCGCATAATCTGTTGTCACGTTAAGCTGCATAGTCCGCCTCCTCATAAGTTATATACAAAATAAAAAAACGACCTCCATGTGAAAGAATGCCGCCATCATACTTACAATATATAAATCTCTTTTTATATAATACCTCTCAGGTAGGTATTATATTTTTTAACATAACAAATGCCCACATATCTGACTATGTAGGCATTTAAAAGCTTTGATCGCTGAATTCTTTCCTCTGTTCTATTTTTATACTACAGTAAAATTATACCCCCCCCCCATGAAAAATTGTCAAGTTTTCGCCCTCAATTTATGTAAAATAATTTATTTTTTCCTACTATTCCACTTTTCACTTATACGAAATGTGAATTTTGTATATTTTTCAGTTTTTTTACATTTTCTTTACAAAATTTAAACCTGTATCACAGTCCCCACACATCTCCCTTAAAATATAAAAACTCTCTTTCCCACCTCAACACAGGAAGGTCATATGCATTTCCTTCCTTATATAAAATGCAAAAAGAGAGTTTTCATATGTTATATTATTTTCGGTTCTTTTTTATAAACAAAAACAGATATTAAACTAAGAAAAACCGCATAAATACAGTATCTAACGACAAAATAGCAAAAAGAAAATAGGGAAAATTACAACGAAATTACAACAAATGAAAGAGCCTTATGTAACGACTTATACAAAGAAATACAGAGTTATAAGAAATCGACGCTTGAAAAAAGAGCGTCTTTTTCTATGTCGTGAAACGGCACACTATCTCATTTCTGCCTGTTCGTTATCAACGTCTTAGCTCATAGCTTGTCAAGAGCCTGTTGCAACGCAATGCGTCAGCACTCTTTACAAGCTGTGTGATAAGGCGTATCTTCTCAATGGCAGAAATCGAATAATGATAACAAATGAATATATTTTAACGAAAGCATTTTACTTTTACAGTAAGGTGCTTTTTTTGTTTATGATACTTTTCTATATCCATAGCAAAGGAGGATTGATAATAAATGGCAGAGATTTATGGATATGTTCGGGTTTCCAGCATAGACCAGAACGAAGAACGACAGATTGTTGAACTCTCAAAGCGGAACGTGCTTTCTAAGAATATCTACATAGACAAGCAGTCTGGAAAGAGCTTTGAACGTCCACAATATAAAAAGCTCGTCAGAAAGCTAAAACAAGGCGATTTACTTTATATCCTAAGTATTGACCGTTTAGGCAGGAACTATCTTGAAATACAGGAACAATGGCGAATACTGACGAAAGAAAAAGGGATTGATATATGCGTCATAGACATGCCCTTACTGGACACCAGAAATGGGAAAGACTTAATGGGTACGTTCATTGCCGACCTTGTGTTACAGATACTATCCTTTGTCGCACAAAATGAACGTGAGAACATCAGAAAAAGACAGGCACAAGGCATAGCGGTGGCAAAGGCAAAAGGAATTAAATTCGGCAGACCAGAAATCACGCTTCCAGAGAATTTCGGAGAGCTTGTCCATGAATGGGAAAAGAAAAGGCTTCCTCTGTCGGAAGTCTTGGAAATATGCAAAATGAGCGAAGCTACATTCTATCGGAAATTAAGGGAATACCGCCTATTACAGCGGAAATAGTCTGTTCTGAACTCTCAAAAGGTACACCTTTTAATAGTTCACTATATCACTATATAGTATGGCATAAAATACCATTTTTTTCAATGTTTTTCATGGTTGGAACGGCTATAAAGCTGTTATTCTTTTGCTATACTTGCTGATTTTAACTGTTCTATATCTTTTGCAAAAGGTGTACTTTTTGAGAATAGTACAAAAAGGAGGGAGGAATAAAGTCTTTTAATCGTTCTCTATAAAATTCAAGAAAGGAGAACAAGCAATGAAAAGAACAAAAAAGGCATTAGCGGTCGTATTATCACTGTCTATGCTGGCTTCTATCACGCCACAGATTGTTCTTGCTAAGCGAAGCGGATTATGTTGTTTCATCATATGAAGAAAGATCCGTCTTCTCCAATCGTTCCGAGAACAACTTTCACTCCGTAAGACTGTGCTTTTCTCATTTCTTTTTCCCGCTCTTCATCTGTCAAATGCGCGCACGACATAATCGCAACTGTTACATACGGACATATTTCTTTCAAATACTCGTCTGTCCAACGAGTAGAAAAATCATATGCAACCGGAACGCCCGTCTGATATAAAACAGGAAGTTCTTTTTCAATATAAGAATTCAGATTTGTGTAAATAAGATGAAAACCTTTGATATACTCTAAATCTTCTTTTGTAAATCCGAAATCATGCTCTTTTGCGATACCGCCTTTATTTGAACCTAAAAATACTCTGTCAGTTTCTTTCAAAGTTACAAGAGCGAATCCATTTTCACCTTCATAACGACGGCAGTGACTGTCATCAATTCCGATTTCTTTCAACGTATCCTGAACACAAGCTGCCACTTCATCATCTCCGTATTTTCCAAGATACGCAGACTCCATATTGTTCATCTTTACATAAACACATGTATTAACGCACTGTCCGCCCGGATACATCTTTCCTCTTGACAAATATTTATCACATACGTTATCTCCAACTGCAATAATCTTACAATGCTCCATCTTTCCGATTCCTTTCTTTTCTGACATTTTCTGCAACAGATCGCCTAATCGAAACTGTCACCGCTGAATTGTTACTCTTTTTTCATGCCGTATTTTGTTTCTTTGTTTTCCGGCATTTCACGATATCTTTCGCTACTTATAAGGATTGAACTGCTGTATAATCTCTGTCGCACGTTGTCTTCCGCGCCGCATGCACTGCATGATATCTTCTCCCAAGCTGACTCCGTATGTAAAAGCCGCGATATAAGAATCACCTGCTCCTACCGTATTTACTACTTCAACTTTTTCTGCATCCAACTTATAAAACTTCCCGTTCTCATAAGCAAGGCTTCCGTATTCTCCGAGCATGGCAACGACTGTTTTCGCCCCTTTTTCGTTCGTCTTCACCATGAAATTTCTTATATATTCGTCATCCCGATCATGAGAAAAGAATGCATAATCAAGATACGGAATGATCTCGTCGTTACTTTCCTGTTCCAAACGTTTAGAAAAATCATATACCCATATCTGCCCTTCCTGCCTGATCTCTTTTATATATCTGCCGACTTTCGCCCAACGCTCCGCATAAATAATATCAAACTGTTTTACAAATTCCAGATCATCGTCCTGAAGTTCGATCTCTTCCATCGCATTTCCTTCAAAATGCAGATGCTTTTTATCCCCGTCAACAAGATCCATTTTTGCGGCGGCTGTAGGGCGGTCGGTACGCTTTAGTATCCTCAAAGGAATTTCTCTTTCTTTTAACCTCTCTTCTAAAGCGTCGGCAAACACATCATTTCCGAGAATCGTCATTTCCGTGACATCACCGCCAAGATCTTTATAATTCAATGCAAAATCAATACTGTTTCCCGTCAGATAGTACCGATCTAGTTTATAATAAACGTCAATGCAGTTATCTGCCATCGCAAGTGTCCGTTTCATAATGATCTTAACCCCTTTCCCCGACTACATAAACCATATAACGTCTGTTTTTTATCCCATCGTATTCACAAAAATAAATATCGACTGCGTGTCCGAGTTTTAATGTGCCGTCTAAAACAGGAAATACGCAGTGATTTCCTGTCAGAAGCGATTTCAAATGTCCGGGCGCGTTTCCTCCGATCGTTCCGTAAGTCGGAAGGTAATGATTATGATGATACGGATAATCTTCAGGCGCGATCCGGTCAAGACATTCCATAAGATCTTTTTCTACACACGGAAGACTTTCGTTTACAGTGATCCCTGTCGTTGTATGCTCTGTAATTACATAGACAATTCCTTTTTCGACTCCGCTTTCTTCCACAACC
>OBYQ01001110.1_pt1 | contig 15469 bp, 10 predicted proteins | sample 1538221 | NCBI WGS metagenome assembly OBYQ01 (sample SAMEA2580200, study PRJEB22360) | human gut metagenome | biome: human gut; feature: human-associated habitat; material: faeces | place: Denmark | collected 2008/2010
TGGTGCTCAATTTTGCGGCATCTTCAATGCGTTCTCCATCGGTAGCCACATAAGCATCATCCAAGATGCCCGCTACTTGTTCGTATACACGCTGTATCACCGTCTTCCCCCCCAGCATAGCCAATGGTTTCGCAGGGAAACGGGTGGATGCGTAGCGGGCAGGTATTATTCCCAGAAATTTCATATCTGATTGTATTTTAATTCTTCTAATCCTTTCACAACATACTCTCTTTTCAGGTCTTCCGGCTTCAACACCCGGTCATCGAAAGAGAGCAAATCAATATCCAGACTGACTTTTTCTTCCTTCTTATCCTCCGGACGACGCCCGGCGGACTGCTCGATAGCTTTCAGCTCCTTGCGCACTCTTTCCTCCTCCGCTTCCGAGAAGAACATCGCCACCTGATTGGAGAACAATGCCGGACTTCTGAAAAACAAAGGGCGTGTCTCCTGTTCAGACGTAAAGCGGATGGTAGGAAACAAATCCACCAGTCTCCTGCGAGCCAGAAGAAGATTCTCTTTCCGGTTGTAGTTACTTCCGATACAAATGATACATTTATGCACGATGAGAGGTTTAATTAAACAAATCGTCCAGTCCCGTTTCTTCGAAGACTTCTCCGTCCGGTGTTTCCGAACCGGCACAAGGGTCAAAACCTTCGGGCAGTTTAAACGTTTCCGTCTGGCTGTATCCCAAAGTCGGGTCATCGTAGACTTTCTTCATATAAGTTGCCCAGATAGGCAATGCGGCGGCAGCCCCTTGTCCATAAGTCATTGTACCAAAGTGGATGTCACGTTCATCACCTCCTACCCAGCAACCGGACACCAATGATGGAGTAAAGCCCATAAACCAGCTATCCGAGTTATCATTGGTCGTACCTGTTTTACCGCCCATATCGGCCGTAATTCCGTAACGGCGAACACGTCCGCCTGTTCCTTCATTGATAACAGAACGAAGCATTACCAACATCTTGTATGCGCTCGAAACACTGATAACTTCTTCCATCTGCGGTGCAAACGTAGAAAGCACATTGCCGTCACTATCTTCAATGCGGGTGACGAATAACGGAGCTACCCGAATCCCCTTATTGGCAAAAGCTGTATATGCGCTTACCATTTCACCGACAGAAATTTCGCAGGGACCCAGACAAAGTGAAACAACAGGGTCGATCGCCTTGTTTCGTACACCAAAACTATGAATCAGCCTTACAAGGTTATAAGGATTCAGTTTACCCATCAGGTAAGCCGAAATCCAGTTATCCGAATTGGCCAGTCCCCATTTCAGAGTCACCATTTCACCATAACGTTTATTATTGGCGTTTCGGGGAGTCCATGCCTCTCCTGTTTCGGTAATCAGCGTTTGTTCTACATGACGCACCTGATCACAAGGTGAAAATCCGTTCTCCATCGCCAGTGTATACAGATACGGCTTGATAGTAGAACCTACCTGACGGCGTCCCACCATTGCCATGTCATATTGGAAATATGTATAATTCGGTCCTCCAACATACGCCTTCACATATCCGGTCATCGGGTCCATCGACATGAATCCTGTACGCAGGAAGTGTTTGTAATAGCGAATAGAGTCCATCGGAGTCATAATCGTATCCTTCTCACCTGCCCAGGTGAAAACAGACATTTCCTGAGGAGTATCGAATGCTTTGCGAATCTCCTGTTCAGAAGCACCCGCTGACTTCATTACATTATAACGTTCGGTTTGTTTCATGGCTCTGGTCAGCAATTCTTCCACCCGCGCCTGCGGCAATGCCCTTGCATACGGGGCGTTCTTACTTCCTTGTTTTTCTTTAAAGAACAGAGGTTGCAAGAAGTCGCCTAAATGTTCTTTGATAGCATCCTCAGCGTATTGCTGCATATGCGAATTGATGGTGGTATAAATCTTCAGACCATCCGTGTAGATATTATAACTCGAGCCGTCTTTCTTTTTATTTTTGGCGCACCAGCCGTACAGCGGATTTGTTTCCCATGAAAGTGAATCTTCATAATACTTCTGCATCTGCCAGCCGCGGTACTCGCTCTTAACCGGTTTCTTGGCAGTCATCACACCACGAAGATATTCGCGGAAATAGGTTGCCAGACCTTCTTTATGGTCTACACGGGTATATGCAAGTTTCAGCGGAAGTGCCTGCAAAGAATCACATTCCGCATCCGAGATGTAACCGGCTTTTTCCATCTGACGCAGTACGACGTTACGACGTCCCAATGCATTCTCACGGATTTTCGGATTTCGGGATACCGGATTATAACGGGACGGATTCTGACACATTCCCACCAACATCGCTGCCTGCTCTATTTTCAAATCTTTGGGTTCACAGCCGAAATAAGTAGACGCGGCTGTCTTTATACCGACAGCATTATTCAGGAAGTCGAACTTATTAAGATACATTGTCAGAATCTCTTCTTTCGTATAGTAACGTTCCAGTTTTACGGCAATCACCCATTCGATCGGTTTCTGCAACAGACGCTGCATAGTATTGCTTGCCACCTTTTCCGTAAACAACTGTTTTGCCAGCTGTTGTGAGATCGTACTACCTCCACCCGCACTTTTCTGCAACAATAATCCACGCTTGACGATGGCACGGAAAAGTGCCTTCGCATCAATACCGGAATGTTCGGCAAAGCGAACATCCTCCGTCGCAATCAGCGCATGAATGATGTTGGGAGAAAGATCGGCATAGCTGCTGTATACACGATTGTTTTTTTCCATTGAGAAGGTACCCAGTACTTTCCCGTCTTCCGAGAATACCTCAGTTGCAAATTTATAATTGGGATTTTCCAGTTCTTCCACAGGAGGCATATAGCCTATCCAGCCCTTAGAGATAGACACAAAAACAACTACGATAGCTATTAAAGCAACTGCCAACAATACCCAAAGAGCGTTTATTATTTTTCGAATCATGTTTCTTCTAGCTTAAAAAAGATGCTTATAATTAAGCCGCAAAGGTAGATAAAATATAGCATACAGCAAACGAGTTTTTGATTTATTTGATATTTTAAAACCAACCGAAAAACGAATAAAAAGAGAAAAAAAGTTTGTATTTTACATTTTCTTCGTACCTTTACACTCCGGTAAAACAAGTTCTATCCACATAAAAGATAACAAAATGGAAAACAGAAGTTTAGTAACCATTGCCGAACATTCTAAAGAAAAAATCCTCTACATGCTCGAAATGGCGAAGCAGTTTGAAATGAACCCCAATCGCCGGTTATTACAAGGAAAGGTTGTAGCAACCCTGTTCTTTGAACCTTCCACTCGTACCCGCTTGAGTTTTGAAACAGCTGCCAACCGTCTCGGCGCACGAGTAATCGGATTCTCTGACCCCAAAGCTACCAGTTCTTCCAAAGGAGAAACACTTAAAGACACGATCATGATGGTGAGCAACTATGCAGATATTATCGTCATGCGACACTATCTCGAAGGAGCTGCACGGTATGCCAGCGAAGTAGCCCCGGTACCCATTGTCAACGCAGGTGACGGAGCCAACCAGCACCCGTCGCAGACGATGCTCGATCTTTACTCTATCTACAAGACGCAAGGAACGCTGGAAAATCTGAATATTTTCCTGGTGGGTGACTTGAAATACGGCCGCACCGTACATTCATTGCTGATGGCGATGCGACACTTTAATCCGACTTTCCATTTTATCGCTCCCGAAGAGCTGAAAATGCCGGAAGAATACAAACTTTACTGCAAAACGCACCAAATAAAATACGTTGAACATACAGACTTTTCCGAAGAGATTATCGCCGACGCCGATATTCTGTATATGACCCGTGTACAACGCGAACGTTTCACCGACCTGATGGAATATGAACGGGTGAAGAATGTATATATTCTCCGTAACAAAATGTTGGAGAACACACGTCCGAACCTGCGTATCCTGCACCCGCTTCCCCGTGTCAACGAAATTGCTTACGATGTGGATGACAATCCGAAAGCATACTATTTCCAACAGGCACAAAACGGTCTGTATGCCCGCGAAGCAATCCTTTGCGATGTATTAGGTATCACATTAGATGACGTTAAAAACGATATTTTATTATGAGCGAAAATAAACAAGCATTGCAAGTAGCTGCCCTGAAAAACGGGACAGTGATTGACCATATACCATCCGAAAAGCTCTTTACCGTAGTGCAACTGCTCGGTGTGGAACAGATGACTAGCAATATCACTATCGGATTCAACCTCGACAGTAAGAAATTAGGTAAAAAAGGGATCATCAAGATTGCAGATAAATTCTTCTGCGACGAAGAGATTAACCGTATTTCAGTAGTTGCCCCGCACGTCAAACTGAATATCATCCGCGATTACGAAGTAGTGGAAAAGAAAGAGGTGAAAATGCCGGATGAACTTCGGGGCATCGTGAAATGTGCCAATCCGAAATGTATCACCAACAACGAACCGATGGCCACTATCTTTCATGTGATAGACAAGGATAATTGTATCGTAAAGTGCCATTATTGCGAGAAAGAGCAGAAACGTGAAGAGATTACAATCCTCTGAATAAACGTATAGGCCTATGAAACAGGACTGGAAACCAGGAACGATGATCTATCCGCTGCCGGCTGTACTGGTCAGCTGCGGAAAGGAAGAAAGCGAATATAATATGTTCACAGTAGCATGGACGGGTACGATTTGTACAAACCCGCCCATGTGTTATATATCCGTACGTCCGGAACGCCATTCTTATGACATTATAAAAAAAAACATGGAGTTTGTCATCAACCTGACAACGAAAGATATGGCTTTTGCCACCGACTGGTGCGGAGTTCGTTCGGGACGTGATTATCATAAATTTGATGAGATGAAGCTGACACCCGGACAGTGTACGGTGGTTAGTGCTCCGTTGATTGAAGAATCTCCTCTCTGCATTGAATGCCGTGTGAAAGAAATCATCTCTCTCGGCTCACACGATATGTTTATCGCTGACGTAGTAAATGTGCGTGCGGACGACCGGAACCTGAATCCTGAAACCGGAAAGCTGGAACTGGCCGAAGCCAATCCGCTGGTATATGTGCACGGAGGATATTATAATCTGGGAGAGAAAATCGGTAAATTCGGTTGGAGTGTAGAAAAGAAGAAATCATAAAAAGTGCGATATTGCCATGAATATGCTGCGTAAATTCATCCTTCCCGGTTTGTTAGCCATAGCCTGCACGGCTGTCGGCCAGAACTATAACGCAGAAAAAGTAGACCGCCCCAATACAAAAAAAATAAATATCGGTATCAAGGCGGGATTCAACTCTTCCATGTTCATGGTGTCTGAACTGAAAATTAAGGATGTAACTATCGATGAGGTGCAGAATAACTACAAGATAGGTTATTTCGGCGCCCTCTTTATGCGCATCAACATGAAGAAGCATTTCATTCAGCCGGAAGTATCCTATAATGTAAGTAAATGTGAGATTACTTTCGATAAGCTCGGTTCGCAGCATCCTGCCATCGAGCCTGATTATGCTTCCGTGCAATCGGTGTTGCACAGTGTGGATTTCCCTATTTTATACGGCTATAATGTGGTGAAAAAAGGGCCTTACGGAATGTCTATCTTCGCAGGCCCCAAACTTCGCTACTTATGGGGAAAACACAATGAAATCACTTTTAAGAATTTTGACCAAAAAGGGATTCACGAAAGGCTGTATCCGTTCAATGTCAGTGCAGTGATCGGTGTAGGCGTCAACATCTCCCGTATCTTTTTCGATTTCCGCTACGAGCAAGGCATCGGAAATATCTCCAAGTCCATCATTTACGACAATATCAATTCCGACGGCAGCACGGGAGTGAGCAACATTATTTTCCGTCGCCGTGACAGCGCGTTAAGTTTTTCGCTGGGATTCATCCTTTAAGAATAAAATATCATTAAATCCGGCTTTTTACTAACATTTTTCTTGTACTTCCTTCATTCTTTATTTATTTTCATTAACTTTGTGCGCTTAAAATAGGTATCTCGAATTAGAAATTTAATCTTACTTATAAAAGAATGAAAAGAGACGACATCATTTTCGACATCATCGAAAAAGAGCATCAACGTCAGTTGAAAGGAATCGAGCTTATTGCATCAGAAAATTTTGTGAGTGACCAGGTTATGCAGGCAATGGGTTCTTGCCTGACTAACAAGTACGCAGAAGGTTATCCCGGCAAACGTTATTACGGAGGTTGCGAAGTAGTAGACCAAAGCGAACAAATCGCTATCGACCGCCTGAAAGAAATTTTTGGCGCGGAATGGGCAAACGTACAACCACACTCGGGAGCACAAGCTAATGCTGCTGTTTTCCTCGCAGTTCTGAATCCGGGCGACAAATTCATGGGATTAAATCTTGCACACGGCGGACACCTTTCTCATGGCTCACTGGTAAACACTTCCGGTATCATCTATACTCCTTGCGAATATAACCTGAATCAGGAAACTGGACGCGTTGACTACGACCAGATGGAAGAAGTCGCTCTACGTGAGAAACCGAAAATGATTATCGGTGGTGGTTCTGCATACTCTCGTGAATGGGATTACAAACGTATGCGTGAAATCGCTGACAAAGTAGGCGCTATCCTGATGATCGACATGGCTCACCCTGCCGGTCTGATCGCTGCCGGAGTGCTCGAAAACCCGGTTAAATATGCACATATCGTCACTTCTACTACACATAAAACACTTCGCGGACCTCGTGGTGGGGTCATCATGATGGGAAAAGATTTCCCTAATCCTTGGGGAAAGAAAACTCCGAAGGGTGAAATCAAAATGATGTCTCAATTACTGGATTCAGCTGTATTCCCAGGTGTACAGGGCGGACCGTTGGAACACGTAATCGCTGCCAAAGCCGTAGCTTTCGGTGAAATCCTGCAACCGGAATACAAGGAATATGCAAAACAGGTTCAGAAGAATGCTGCCATACTGGCACAGGCCTTGATAGACCGTGGTTTTACAATCGTTTCCGGTGGTACGGACAATCACTCCATGCTGGTTGACCTGCGTAGCAAATACCCTGATCTGACAGGTAAGGTAGCAGAAAAAGCATTAGTTTCTGCTGACATTACCGTGAATAAGAACATGGTTCCGTTTGACAGCCGTTCTGCTTTCCAAACTTCCGGTATCCGTCTGGGTACTCCTGCCATCACAACCCGTGGTGCGAAAGAAGACCTGATGATCGAAATTGCCGAAATGATCGAAACAGTTCTGTCTAACGTGGAAAATGAAGAGGTGATCGCACAAGTACGTGCACGTGTCAATGAGACAATGAAGAAATATCCTCTTTTTGCTGATTAAGATTTCTTTCTTTGAGTAACCAAATGCCGGTAATGTGAATTAGCAGCATTTGTGTTCAACATTTCATAAAGAATTTCTTTTGAATTTTATAAGCCTGCTTTCTGTGAAGAAAACAGGCTTTTCTTTTTTATTTATTAACAGAATCAGACAAACTATCTGCTCGAAAAGATGTTTTCTTACTACAAAAAGAGAAATTGAAATACGCACTATACTCTTCCGGAAAGCAGCGACTTCAATCGTACAGTGTATCAGACAAGGTCAACATACCGGTACACTGGACTCTATATACAATCATCCCCGTCTTCCCAAACTATCAGAAGTGGAAAGACGGGGATTTATATTGGATGATTGACAGTACAGAAATATACTAAATGAAATAGTAAAAATCAGCTCAGTCCTTCAATTTCACCATCTACAATGTCGATATGCAACGCTTGCGGTTCTTTGGGCAATCCCGGCATACGAAGGATTTCTCCTGCAATCGCTACAATCATTTCGGCACCGTTATTAATCACTATATCCTTGATATGGAACTCGAAATTATTCACGGCGCCATAAATCTTCGGATCGGCAGAAAAAGAGTATTGTGTCTTGGCAATACAAACCGGATAATGAGTGATTCCCATTTTCTCAATCAGCTTGATGCGGTTGCGGGCGATGCTGCTGTACGTAATGACGCTGGCTCCATAAAGGTTGGTAGCCACTTTCTCAATCTTCTGCTGTATGCTGTCTTCTTCTTTATACGTATAACGCAAAGGTTCGGACGGATTATTTTCTATCGTATCGACTACGAGGCGGGCCATATCTACCGCTCCATCACCACCTTCGCTGAACGCATTATTGATGGCGTAACCTACCCCCAACTGTTCGCAGTGCTCGCGCAGCATTTCCATTTCCTCGTCCGTGTCGGTGGCAAACTTATTGAAAGCAACCACTACCGTCTGTCCCAAGGAGCGAAGATTACGAATATGTTTATCCAGATTGCGCAATCCTTCTTTCAGTCCTTCCATGTTCGGTTCCTTGATGCGGTCGAGACTGACACCACCGTGCATCTTCAGTCCTTGCGCCGTAGCGACAATCACAGTCAGTTTGGGCTGGAGTCCGCTTTTGCGGCATTTGATGTTATAGAACTTTTCAGCACCGAGGTCTGCGCCGAATCCGGCTTCCGTGATCACATAGTCACCGAATGACATTGCCAGTTTGGTGGCAAGAATAGAGTTACAGCCATGAGCGATATTGGCAAACGGTCCGCCGTGTACGAAAGCGGCGGTACCTTCGGTCGTCTGCACCAGATTCGGATGGATGGCGTCTTTCAGCAATACCGTGATAGCTCCCGCCACTCCGAGATCTTTCACCGTAAAAGGCTGGTCATCATATGTAAAACCAAGCAGAATATTTTCAATGCGGCGGCGCAAGTCTTCCACATCTTTGGAAAGGCAGAGAATGGCCATAATTTCCGAAGCCGGAGTAATATCGAAGCCTGACTCCTGCGTGATGCCGTTCGACTTGGGTCCGAGTCCGACTACGATGCTGCGCAACGAACGGTCGTTCACGTCGAGCACCCGACGCCAGAGAATTTCTTTCAATCCGAAACCTTTCGCCTGATTCTGATAAAGATAATTATCGAGCAAAGCAGAAATCATGTTATGCGCGGAAGTAATCGCATGAAAGTCTCCCGTAAAATGAAGGTTGATCTTCTCCATCGGAAGCACCTGTGCATATCCCCCACCCGCTGCTCCTCCCTTCATACCGAAGCAAGGACCGAGAGACGGCTCGCGCAAAGCGACAATCGCCTTCTTTCCGATTTTGTTCAGTCCCAGGGCGAGACCGATAGATACTGTAGTTTTGCCGATACCCGCCTTTGTCGCTGTGATGGCAGTTACCAGGACAAGGTTACTTTTCTTCACTTTCTCCTCGTCGATCAGTTGTTCGGGAATCTTCGCGATGTAGCGACCATAATTTTCGACTTCTTCACGAGGGATTCCGATGCTTTCGGCAACTTGCTTGATCTTTTTCAACTCGACACTGCGAGCTATTTCTATGTCTGATTTCATACAGAATATGATTAGTTTTATTTGAAGTGACAAAAGTATAACAAAAAAGCGAAACTGAGAAATTTAAGACGCTCTCTCGTTTGCCCGGGACTTCCGCACAATTAATTTATATTTTTAGAAACTATGACGATAACGTACTTAACCCACTAAACTCTTTTTGCACAAGAACTGTTGTTATGAACATAACCTAAACAAGAACAACATATATGGAATGGATTATTAATCAACTCAGGGATCATCCCGAACTTGCCATTTTCCTCACTTTATTCGCCGGCTTCTGGCTGGGCAGATTCAAAATAGGAAAATTTTCGTTGGGAACAGTAACCAGCGTGCTACTGGTCGGAGTACTGGTGGGACAATTAAACATTAGTGTAGACGGCCCGATGAAAGCTGTCTTTTTCCTCCTGTTTTTATTCGCTGTGGGCTATAAGGTAGGTCCGCAATTCTTTCGCGGATTGAAGAAAGACGGATTGCCGCAAGTAGGATTTGCCGTCCTGATGTGCTTTGTCAGCCTCATCGCCCCATGGATACTTGCCAAAATCATGGGCTACCATGTAGGCGAGGCTGCCGGATTGCTGGCAGGCTCACAGACCATTTCCGCAGTAATCGGTGTGGCAAGCGACACGATCAATCAATTAAGCATCAGCGATGCGCAGAAAGCGACATTTATCAATGCCATCCCCGTAGCATACGCTGTGACTTATATTTTCGGTACGGCAGGTTCCGCATGGATTCTGGCTTCACTCGGTCCCAAAATGCTGGGCGGACTGGAGAAGGTGAAAGCGGACTGCAAAGAGCTGGAAGCCAAAATGGGAACTTCCGAAGCAGATGAACCCGGATTTTACACCGCCCTCCGCCCCGTCGTATTCCGTGCTTATAAAATAGATAACGAATGGTTCGGCAAAGGAAAAACGGTCAGCGAACTGGAGAACTATCTGGTGGAAAACGATAAACGGCTGTTTGTAGAACGCGTACGGCAAAAGGGCGTCATAGAAGAAGTCACCCCGGATATGCTTCTACAACCGGGCGATGAAGTCGTATTAAGCGGCCGCCGTGAATATGCAATCGGCGAAGAAGACTGGATCGGTCCGGAAGTGATCGACGCCCAACTGCTCGACTTTCCGGCAGAGACGCTTCCGGTAATGGTCACCCACCGCACATTCGCAGGCGAAAAGGTCTCCACGATCCGTGCGCTGAAATTCATGCACGGAGTCAGTATCCGCAGTATCAAGCGAGCAGGCATCAATGTTCCGGTACTTGCTCAGACAGTGATCGACTCCGGTGATATTCTCGAACTGACCGGAACAAAACTCGAAGTAGAAACTGCCGCCAAACAGATGGGCTATATCGATCGCCCCACCAACCAGACAGATATGATCTTCGTGGGACTGGGTATCCTGCTCGGTGGTCTGGTCGGCGCACTTGCCATTCACCTGGGAGGTATCCCGATCAGCCTGTCCACCAGTGGAGGTGCCTTGATCGCAGGACTCGTATTCGGCTGGCTGCGCAGCAAACATCCGACCTTTGGCGGTATCCCCGAACCTTCGTTGTGGGTATTGAATAATGTGGGATTGAATATGTTTATCGCTGTTGTCGGCATCGCTGCCGGACCTAGTTTCGTGACCGGTTTCAAGGAAGTAGGATTCAGCCTGTTTATCGTCGGTGCACTGGCAACCGCCATCCCTCTTCTCAGCGGACTGCTGATGGGAAGATATCTGTTCAAGTTCCACCCTGCCCTCACACTGGGATGTACAGCCGGAGCACGTACCACAACCGCCGCACTGGGAGCTATTCAGGATGCATTGGGAAGCGACACTCCCGCGTTAGGATACACCGTGACGTATGCAGTCGGTAATACACTACTGATTATCTGGGGAGTAGCCATCGTATTGCTCATGTAAATGTCAGTATAATGAATGTATAGGAAATCAAAATTAAGTATCAAAACAATAAGAACCATTATGGAAAAGAAAACAACTGGCACAGCTATCACCAAGAACTTTGCCAAAAAGATGGAAACGATCAGCCCTTTCGAACTTAAAAACAAGCTCATCGAAATGGCTGACGAGAGTATCAAGAAAATGGCCCATACCATGCTGAACGCAGGACGAGGCAACCCGAACTGGATTGCGACCGAACCGCGTGAAGCATTCTTCCTGTTAGGAAAATTCGGACTTTGCGAATGTCGCCGTGTCCAATCCCTGGAAGAAGGAATTGCAGGCATCCCACAACAGGAAGGAATAGCCGCCCGCTTCGAGGCTTTCCTCAAAGAGAACGAGAAAGAATCCGGAGCCAGGTTACTGAAAGAAACCTATAATTATATGCTGATGGAGCACGCAGCCGATCCGGACAGACTAGTTCATGAATGGGCGGAATCGGTCATCGGCGACCAGTATCCTGTCCCCGACCGTATCCTGCACTTCACCGAACTGATCGTACAGGATTATCTGGCACAGGAAATGTGCGACCGCCGTCCCCCTAAAGGCACATTCGACCTTTTCGCTACCGAAGGCGGAACGGCTGCCATGTGCTATGTATTCGATTCATTGCAGGAAAACTTTCTGTTGAATCAAGGGGATTCCATCGCCTTGATGATTCCTGTCTTCACGCCCTACATCGAGATTCCGGAATTACGCCGCTATCAGTTCGATGTTACCGAAATATCTGCCGATCAGATGACACCGGACGGGCTGCACACCTGGCAATATAAAGATGAAGATATCGATAAGCTGAAGAATCCGCAGATAAAAGCGTTGTTCATCACCAATCCGAGCAATCCGCCCAGTTATGCGCTGAGTCCGGAGACTACCGCACGTATTGTCAACATCGTAAAGAATGACAATCCGAATCTGATGATCATTACGGACGATGTGTACGGAACATTCATACCTCACTTCCGTTCGTTGATGGCGGAATTGCCGCATAATACACTCTGCGTCTATTCCTTCTCCAAGTATTTCGGAGCCACAGGATGGAGAAATGCAGTGATAGCCCTACACGAAGACAACATCTACGACAAAATGATTGCCCGCCTGTCGGAGGAGCAAACAGCAATCTTAAACAAGCGTTATGCAAGTCTCAGTTTACACCCCGAGAAGATGAAGTTTATTGACCGCATGGTAGCCGACAGCCGGCAGATTGCGCTGAACCATACCGCAGGACTCTCGCTGCCTCAGCAAATGCAGATGAGCCTGTTCGCCGCTTTCTCCCTTCTCGACAAGGAAGACCGGTACAAGGCAAAGATGCAGGAAATCATCCACCGTCGACTGCATGCACTCTGGGACAGCACCGGCTTCACGTTGATAGAAGACCCGCTGCGTGCCGGATATTATTCGGAAATCGACATGCTGGTATGGGCGAAGAAATTCTACGGTGACGAATTTGCAGACTATCTGCAAAAGACCTACAATCCGCTCGACGTTGTTTTCCGCCTTGCCAACGAGACTTCGCTCGTCCTGCTGAACGGCGGCGGATTTGCCGGACCGAAATGGAGTGTCCGTGTTTCGCTCGCCAATCTGAACGAAGCCGATTACGTAAAAATAGGACAAAATATCAAGCGCGTACTGGATGAGTATGCAGAAAATAGGTAATACTTATTATTTAAAGCGGGAAGTATCCACCTCTTCCCGCTTTTTCTCCTTGTATCCTCCGAATTTGTAGTTGAAGGAAATACCGAAGGCACGGGTAGTCTTCATATAGTGATTCTTCACATTCTGTTGTCCGAAACGGACATTAGTCGAAATGGTGGAAGTATTAAATATGTCGTCGCATTTCAAGGTCAGTTGTGCTTTTCCCTTTGCGAAAGTATAGCGCAGGGCCGCATCCAGATTTCCCGAACGGGGAAGGTCGAAAATGCCTTGTATCGCTTTGTTCTGATAAAATCCGCTTAGGGTAAACTTCAAATCAGGTTTGGTGGAAAGAGTGAAGGTATTGTTCATGGTCAATACAAACGTATATAGTTTGCGGTCGAACGGGATATCCCAGAAATCACTGTCTTTCTGACGGTAACGGAAGCCGATTGCCGTGATGCGGGAGTCCAGCCATTTCTTCACTTTAAAGGGAACTACCATTACCAAGCCCGCCTGTTCCGAGAAGTCGAAGTTAAAGCATTTATAGATCTCGACCAGACGTTCCGGAGACTGGTAAAGCGTCTGCATTTCCTTGTTTTTCGTGCGGCTGTAATAGGCGGTCAGCACATATTTACCTTTTAATATATAGCTAATGTTAGCTTCGTAATTGGTTGCCGGTTTAAGGAAGGGATTTCCCTGAATCTCGGAATAAGCGCCCATGTAGGAAGTGGAGTTCTGCATACTCCAATATTCCGGATATTCCTTGTCGCTGCTCAATGAAAATTGCAGGATATGTCCCGGAGCAGGCAAATAAGTCAGGTTGGCAACCGGATACAGGCTCCATTCGTTCCACATATCCGTATGATATTGCTCGGCAGCCAGAGAGACGTCCGCCGAAAGTTTCTCACCGAAGCTCTTGCTGAGTCCGGCATAAAAGTTCAGCGTCTGCTCGCGACGACGGGATTGCATGTTGTTGTCCGGCAGTAAAGTTTCCGTTTCGGGATCGAAATACATTTGATAACTATTGTCCAATGCGGTCGTATAAGCAACACCATAATTCAATCCCCAGTCTGCGCCCAAAGTATGTTCTTGTCCGGCATAGAAACGCCATTGGTTGATCCGTTGGTTATCTTTGCTCAGGAAGTTCAGTGTTTCTTCTCCCAGTGTGCTGTAAAGCAGCTGACTGCCGGGAGCATGATAATAGGTAAATTCCGCTCCGGCTTTCAGTCCGAAAGGAGTCTGATAGTCGAGTTTGGCATTATGGAGCTGTCCTTCCGAGTGCGAATCGGTGACCGAGTTCTGCGCACCGGTGACTGTGGCGTAAGGTTTGACATCGGTGAAAGCAGTGGTATAAACCAAGCTCAGCAAATGCTTGTCGGTAAAGGCATAGTCCATCCCAAGGCGTATCTGGTGATTGTTGTGGCGGGAAGTAGTGATATCATACATATTCATCGGATGCACCGAACCGTCGGCGAGCGTGTGAAGCGCTTCCTTGTCTGTCTCCCTCCGTTCGCGGCTGTAAGAGTAAGAGTAGAGAAGATCAGCAGAAAATTTGCGTCCGGAGTATAGAAGGCTCGCACGCTCTGCCAGAGATTCGTAGTGTAATTGGCTGTAAGCGGTATATAGTTCTCCCTGAAGAGAAGGTTCTTTTCCCATGCCCGAAGTCAGTATCAGATTGATCATCGGTCCGCGCACCTGATAACGTGCCGGAGCGGAATACATCACTTCCGCCTTTTCAATCCGGCTGACGGGCATTGATTTCAGCAGGTTGCTTAATTGCTCTACAGAGAGGGTGGTCACTTTTCCGTTGATAACCACAGTGACCGGTTGCCCTCCCAACATCAGGGCATCATTCATGGAGACAACTCCCGGCAGGTTCTTTACCGCATCATAGGCATTGTCTACCGGCAGGCTGCCGACCAGTCTCGGAACGTCGTATACCAGTTTCCCCTGTTCGGCTTTTACTACCGGACGTTCGCCGGTGATCATGACTTCGGGAAGTTCCCGATACAGGCTGTCTATATAGGCTACGTTTTTTACGCTGTCGGCAGGTTCCTGCGCTGTCTGTACCTGCTGTGCAGAAGCGTACATCCAATACATGAAAAGTAACAAAAGCAGTAAATAAGTTCGTTTCATATCGTATTTATTTTTGAGTATGCTGCAAAATACGGGAGAAAAAACGAAACTTTACGTTATCGCCGGCTTATCTAGTGTTATTTAGTCTTATCAAAGAGAAGAAAGATAATAGTTTCATACTATCTTTGTCCGTATGAAATTACCGCTGAAACATATCATTATCCTTGTCATCTGCTCGCTGACAGGCATCTTTGTTTACCAGACATATTGGCTGACAGGGCTTTACCGCACGATGAAGCAGGAAATGAACAATAATATCAAAGACGCCATGCGTACGAGCGACTTTAATGAAATCGTGCTTCGCGTCAACGAGCTGCAAAAGGATAATGTGGAACATGGTTCGGTCACCGTTTCCGCCGGATATGGTGCAGACGGCAAGTCGCTGGTGACAAGCCAGACTGTCTCTTATACAGACAGTACCTACAAAGACACCCTGCAT
>OBYQ01001118.1_pt1 | contig 15332 bp, 10 predicted proteins | sample 1538221 | NCBI WGS metagenome assembly OBYQ01 (sample SAMEA2580200, study PRJEB22360) | human gut metagenome | biome: human gut; feature: human-associated habitat; material: faeces | place: Denmark | collected 2008/2010
TTATTGAAAAACAAGAAATGCTAATGGGAAAACCGCAACCCAACCCAGCCAGCGGGAATTAGCTTTGATTATGAATAACCTAGACGCAAAAATCACACACATATTCGACTATGCTACTACAGTGGCGGTAAATCCTAATGTCATTGCAATGCTGAAAAAATACAAAACACCTCCGCAAAGCGCCACGGCTCAATATCAACTTCGCACCACGTTGAACAAATCGGTAAATTCCATTTTAGGAATCAATCGTAACATCGCTATGTGGGATCTTGTGGCGATAGACAATAAATTTTTCGGCGCAAGCGGATATAACACCGCTCCTACCGCCGCCGTCTTAGGGAAAAACTATTTTAGTAATATCAATCCAAAAAACAATTGTATCATTCAAGGGCCTTTCATGATTACCGAGGACATACCCAATAACCCTACTATCCCTAAAATGGTGGTTTCTAAATCTGTAGTGGATTTGGATAATTTAGCTACGATTGGTTATGTAGCCTTTTTTGTGAACGAAAGCTCCTTCGCTGCTATTTTTGAAGAAAATATGCCGGCCGATACACAAACCAGCTTTTATGTGCTTAACGAAAACAACATCGTGCTATCTTCTTCAGAAAAAGAACTGATCGGAACGGATTTTTCCGTCGGGGAACATATCTCCGAGGAAAATTACCGCCAGTTGTGTGAAAACGGAAATATGATCCTGTCAGGTGGAACCGGCAGCACCGATATTTTATACACCTCAAAAATGTACGAAGGTACTAACTGGCGGGTCATAAATGCGGTTTCGCTAAACTCCTTATTGCAAGGGCAGGAAGCAGTCAACCGTTTTACGCTTATAATTGGAATTCTCGCTTGTGTTATTACTTTGGTCCTATCTTTTTGGGTTTCTTACACAATTTCCAAACCAATTCATACTCTTTCAAACGCAATGGCACGGGTATCCAAGGGAGATTTAAATCAAACTGTCATTACCCATTCCAAAGACGAAATGGCTATCCTTTATACGGGATTTAACAACCTAACAAAAAAAGTCCGCGCATTGCTAGATGAGGTTTATCAAAAGCAGGAAGAAAAAAATCAATACCAGCTTCAGTTAATCCAATCTCAGGTAAAGCCGCATTTTCTTTATAACACCTTGGAAACAATTAAATCCTTAGTGGATTTGGATCTGAATGAGACTGCGAGCGAAGCGATCTCCGCATTGGCTGTATTCTATCGAATTTCATTGAATAACGGCAACGATATTATTTCAATACAAAACGAGTTGGAACTGTGCCGGCAGTATCTATACATTCAAAAGTTACGTTACCAGGAATACTTAGATTACCGGATAGAAGAATGTGAAGGCACGGAAAATTGGTGTATTTCCAAATTAACTCTTCAACCAATCTTAGAAAATGCAATTTACCACGGAATTAAGGAAAAACAAACCAAGGGTTTAATCGTGATACAATTAAAAAACTTGGAAGATCATCTGATCTTTAGCGTTATCGACAATGGTGTGGGAATGGATTCTGAAACACTAAAAAATCTGCAGAACAGTCTTCGCGATTCGTGCGAAAACGACCATCTTCGCTCTTTTGGCCTAAGCAGCGTAAATCGGCGTATACAACTGCTGTTTGGGAAAGAGTTCGGTATTAGAATTGAAAGTGTTCTACATCATTACACTAAGGTCATACTTACAATTCCTAAGGAACCATATTTTCCGTCAATTAAATAAAAGGATATTATCTGAAAAGAGGCTGTGATATGAAAAATGTTTTGTTGATTGATGATGAATTCTTTTTTCGTAAAGCGATTCACCACTATTTTCAAGATTTTAATTCTGAATTCACGATTTGCGGTGAGGCTAATAACGGTCGCGACGGACTGCGGTTGATTCAAGAGCTAAAACCTGATATTGCTTTAGTTGATATTACTATGCCATTAATGGATGGAATCCAAATGGTAGAATCTGCCCGGGCGCAAGGGCTTCAAACCAAAATGGTGATTCTGACCGGGTATAGTGAATTTGAGTATGCTCAGAAAGCCATCCGTTTGGGAGTTCAAGATTATTTATTAAAACCTATCCGTCCTTCTGACTTATACAACTGCCTAATCAAACTATCAGCTAAAATAGATTATGAAAATAACCAAAAAGACTATCACTCCCAAATATTAGATAAAAACTTTCGTCTAAATCCCATTATTCAAGAGTATTTTGCGGAAGAATTGATTAAAAAGGAAACCGATTGGACAAAAATCAAACATTTTTCTCAGGACATTCCCTTTTCTTTAGAAAATTCATCCTACTGTGTTATATTATGTGATATCTATCCCGATCCCTTAGGGCCTTGGTCTATCAATGATCAACAATTATATCTTTATTCCGCCAGGAATATACTATCGGAGTTATTCAGCTCCTCCTTAGACTGTATTATTGGAGTCAATGAAAATCAAACGCTTTTTCTTCTGTTAGGTTCTAACCTGCTACCGCAAGACTTATATGGCCGAATCGAACCGATTTTAAAACAGTTTGTTAAAATTGCTGAAGAAAATCTAAGGTATTCTGTTCTTCTGTGTTCCGGCTCCTGCTATTCCCAAGTAAAACAATTGGCACATTCTTATCAGGAAGCTAGATGTGTTGAAAAATACCAAGCTTTACATCATGCCCGCGGATTCTTCTGTTACCATGAAACTGACTTTTCCGGCCAGACCGAATATATCTTTTCCGATGAAAAGCGGTACCATCTTTCAAAACTGATGCGTAAAAGCGACGAGGAGGGTATTAGGGAATTCTTGCAAGGTATTTTTAAAGAAATGACCTGCCAACAACTCCACCCGGTAGCAATTTACTTACAAATCTGCGATTTGCTGTCTTATGCTATGGGATATGCAGTCCAGAATCATATCTTTTCCGAAGAATCTGAAACGCAAAAAAATCTTTTTGAGATTATTGACACTACTGATTCCATCGAGCAGCTGTTTGACTGCACCACCTCCTACTTTCTTAGAATATTACATACTGCTAAGCAACAGGGACATAACCATTTATCAAGTTCTTTGGCACAGCAGATTTTAGATTATATTGAGAATAACTGTCATCAAATAAATTTAAACCTTGAGGACATTGCCTCTCATTTTTTTATCAGTAAACAACACCTTTGCTACCTTTTCAAAAAAGAATTTAATTTTACTGTGGGGAATTTTTTACTGTGGATTCGGATGGAAAGGGCCAAGAATTATTTTGATGATGGCTGTGAAAATGTTTCTTTAGTAGCTTATCAATGTGGATATGAGGATGCCAGTTACTTTGGCAAGTGCTTTAAACAATACTACGGTATCTCTCCGCGCTCTTACGTGGACACGAGGATCAAAGGCGCAGATAAGAACCATAAAACTTAGAATTCTTTTCTATTCTTTGGAAGGAGTTCCGTTTCGAAAAATGTTAAACAAGGCACCCCAAATCAATTTAGTCTACCACGAGATTGTTCGTTTTCTCCCAAGCGGCTTTATATGTTAGGCCAATATCAGTGATAAAATTGTCATACTATAACTATCAATTCACTTGGTAATAGTAGAAAGCTGGAGAACACCTTTATCCTGCACCTTAAACATATAGTCTCAAAATCCCATATCCATAAATCTGGGAATCTCCCAAAGGATAGCTGTTCTGCTCGCAGGCGTTACCGGAGTTGCCCTCGATGGTATAAATCCTGCCGTTTTCCACCTTTTCCACGATTCCCACATGATCGATCCATTCGTCCTGATCCCAATTAAAAAAGATAAGGTCACCGGGATTCGGCGTATAGGTGTTGTCCTGCCATTGCCCCCGTTCCTGAAACCAGGGAACCCCCTGGGAGGTGCAGGCCGCAAACTTAGGGAGCAGGCCGGCGTCAATATAGCCGCATTGATCGGCACACCAGGAAACGAAACAGGCGCACCATTCCACATGGGATTCAAACCCATACCAGCTCCAATAGAGCTCTCCGCCGATGTTTCCCACCTGGGAACGGGCCACCGCCACGAGACCGCCGCCATCGGAAATCATGCCGGAAAGGACTCCAGTCCACAGGGTATCGAATTCCGGGGCCAGAAGTTCGGTAAGGGCGGCCTTTTGACTGGGATTAAAAAAGTACCGCGCTGCCATTTCCTCCGCCGGCTTATGGGTTACGCTGACCGTCAGCACTGTTTTCTCCACTGTCTGCTCTTTCTCCACCGCGTTTCCCTTTTCGTCGGTCTGGACGACGATCTCCGTTATCGTTTCTCTGCCGATCTGATGGGAGATTGTATTCATATCCCAAAAAACGCCCCGCAGAAGTTCTTTCTTTTCTTCCGTTAAATTGGCCACCACTTGGGGATTCTCCGAATCGGTATTTACCTTGACCGCGTAAACTGCAAGCACATCCTTCCAGGGCGCTCTGGAACCGGAAAGCCGGAATACTTCATGCTCGTTTTCTTCCTTCAGCTGATCCAGCCTTTCCCCATATTCTTCATTGATCTCCGCCACAGCCGCCTGCATGGTGATCCCTGTGCCGGTATCTTCCCCGGAGAAAAAAATCCCATAGCAGGAGTAAAGAATCGCCGCGATCAGGCAAATTGTCAGAATGACAACCACCGCGACCCAGCCTCCCGCGGCTATAGCCGCAATCAGGCTTTTCACTACCGCTATGGTGACTTTCACAACAGCCGCCGCAGCTTTGGCCAGGGCTTTCCCTCCTTCCGCCGCGGCTCTTGCTGCTGCCCTGGCCGCCTGCGCCGCTTTCTGAGCCGTTCTTGCCGCAGCCTGGGCTGTTTTCTGGGCCGCTTTTGCCGACCTTTGAGCAGTCTTAACGCTTTTTGCTCCTTGCTTTACTCCTTTAATGGAACGTCCGGCGGTTTTCACTGCCTTTTGGGGTTTCCCTTTGATGGTTTTAGCTGCTGTATTCTTTATCCGTGTTTTAGAAACCGTATCTTTGACTGCTTTTCCAGTCTGGCCTGCAGCGTCTTTCGCTTCCTTGATTACACGGGAAGCCTCACGTTTTTCCCGAACCTTCCTGGAGGCGGTCTGGGCCAGCTTCTTTCCGCCCCGATAGGTAAGGTCCGCGCCTTTTTGAGCTGCGGTTTTCATACCGGAGACTGTCTGATTCGCAGCGCTGTTGGCCGGAGTATTGGAGGATTCCTCATTTTGTCCGGCAAAGGGAGTTTCTTTTAATCCCAAGACCGTTTTTTCTTTAGACTTCAGCCACGCTTCCCTCATAGCGATTTTGGGGGCTCTGGCCGCGCTTTCCAGCATCTTGGGTTTACTAATGTCCGGCTTCAGCTTAATTTCTTTCAATGGCATACCACCTTTATACGCAGGATAGTCCGGGAACCGGCAAATGGTTCCCGAACTTCTTTTGCTTTCATCGAATCGCCTCATCCGGTTTGGTCGTCATGAGTTTGTACAGCTTCGTATTCTGCGGGAAGCTGTTTTCAAAGGGGACGATGTTTCCGGCGCAGCGGATCAGGCCGCAGCCCGCCGCCACATTGGTGATGTACCCCAGCTGGGTTTCGGAAATGTTCAAAAGCCCGGCCAGCTCCTCCCGATCCGTCGCGGATTGATTCAGCAGAATCAAAAATTCTGAGTTTGCCAGCATAAGGCGGGCAGTATCAGAGCGGAGCAGCTCATCCACGTTCTGAGTTAATCCTGTCACCAGACCGTTATATTTTCGAATTCGCTTCCACAGCTTGTAAAAAAAATCCGCGCTGTACTGATAACGGAAAAGCAGGTAAAATTCATCGGCGAATACCCAGGTGGTTTTGCCCTTTCTCCAGTTCTGGATCACCCGGTTGAAAATGGCGTCCAGAGTCACCAGCATTCCAATGGGCATCAGCTGTTCCCCTAATTCCCGGATGTCATAGGAAATGATCCGAGCTTTGGTATTCACATTGGTTTGATGGGCAAAGGTGTTTAATGATCCGGTGATAAAAAGTTCGGACGATAAGGCAAGGCCCTTGGCCTCTGGTTCCGGCTGGTTTAACAGGGAATGGTATAAGTCTTTCAGGGTAGGCGGCTGCCCGGTATACCTGTTGGCTGTGTATTCCCGGTACGCTTCTTCGGTGCAGCGGTCCAGAATGGATTTTTCCCTGGCGGATACGTTCCCCGCCCCTACCAGCTGCTCAAACAGGGACAAGATAAATTCCGACTTTTCAATCAGGGGATTCCGTTCATCTCCATAGGCCCGGTCCATATCCATGGCGTTCAGGTGGGTGCCGGAGGAAGCCGATACCCGGATCACTTCGCCGCCCAGTGCTTCCACTAAATATCCAAATTCAGATTCCGGGTCCAGAATCAGAACGTCGTCATTGGTAGTCAGGACGATGCTGACGATTTCTTCCTTGGCAGAAAAGGATTTTCCCGATCCGCTGACTCCCAGGCGAAAACTGTTCCCGTTGAGAAGTTTTCTGCGGTCAGCCACAATCATGTTTTTGCTGACCGCGTTCTGTCCGTAGTAAATCCCGCCGTTTTGGAGGATTTCCTGGGCCCGGAATGGGATCAGCACAGCGGTGCTCTCGGTGGTGAGGGTTCTCAACGCCTGAATTTTTCGCAGGCCGTAGGGCAAAGCCGTGTCCAGCCCGTCCTTCTGCTGCCAGCGCAGAACGCTCATCTGGCACAGGTTCTTCCGGGCTATCGAGAGCAGTGTTTCCGTATCGCTGTCCAGCTGTTCTTTGGAATCCGCCAGATGGACCATGGTAACCAGGCCGAACATCATCCGCTGGTCCCGGTTCGTCAGATCGTCCATCATTTCCTTGGTTTCTTTTCTCTGCTGCTCCATATCATAGGGCAGGACAGCGGAGAAATTGTTGGCGGCATTCTGCTTCCGCTGCCAGTTGGATAGTGATAGGTAACTCTTTGAAATAATCTCCAAGTTTTCCCCCACTCCACACCGTGCGTGCGACTTTCATCGCACACGGCGTTCCATCGATTGCATGACTTGTAATCTTAACAAACAACAAATTTCAACTTTTTATTTTACTGTTATGGGATTATTTTTCGCTAGCTCTCTGTATTTGTTTAGTTTTAAGATTTGAGTTTTATCCAATTTCAATAGTTCAATATATTTTCGGATTGTGATTTCATCAGCAGCATGAATCAATCTGTGAATCTGCGGCAGCACAAGGACAAGATTATCATATCTATCTGTACCGCCATATTGTTTCGGCAATTTGTGGTGGCAATGGATATCTTCAAGACATTGAAATTCAATTTCCGTTATCCCACATTTACCCAACTGGGCAGAATATAATGATATTTTGTTGTCGCTGTATTCTGTACTGTTCTTGCCCGAAAATTTCATCATTTCCACCATGAGCGAAGTATTTATTCTGAGATTGTCGTAGATTTCTTTACGACCTTCTGCTGTGTAGAGATTTGCTTTTCGTTTCTTCGTCCACGGCGGTTTATGCTGAACAAATCCTATTGGATAAATTGGCTCATCTGAACCAGCCACATATCTCATCATCGGTGTATTTCCGTATAGCCCTATTTCCGCTTTTGTAAGAGGTCTGCCTTTTCGTCTTAACCTATTACATTTTTGCGTTCTAAGTCTATTGGTGAACACCCTCATGACAGCTAAATTCAACACGTTAAAGTCAATATTGATATGGGTTGCAATTTTATAGTAGCTCTGCGCTCCAACCACCTTTGCATTGTATAGATGAATTTCATAACTTTCTGTACTATGCTGTGGTGGTTTTGCAACCTTTTTGGCTTGTTCAATTAACGCTTCTTTTTGTCTACAAAGAGCCTTGTCACAAACATGGGATTCCACCGTCCATTTTCCACCTTTGGGGTGAACCTTGATCTTAAATCCAAGAAATTCCGAGTATTTCTTTTTCACATTGACAATCCTTGTCTTTTCAGGAGAAACTTCAAGCCTTAATCTTTCACATAGCCATTTCGATACGGCTATTTTTATCCGCTCCGCCTCCGATTTTGTTCTGCAAAGTATGCGGAAATCATCAGCATAGCGAACAATATACATCTCTTTCAGACCTGTCGTTTTCATTGCTCTGTATGCGTGTCCCAGATCCTTACTGCCGTTGCTGTTGACCTTGTAACTGTATTTTTCCGTAATCGGATGTTCAATCCACCGGCTGTCTATCCAGTGGTCAAGCTCATTCAGCACGATATTTGCCAATAACGGTGAGATAATACCGCCTTGCGGCGTACCCTTCTCCGGATATTGAATATCTCCGTCTGGCATTTTTATCGGGGCTTTGAGAATTTGTTTTATTACATAGAGCAACTGTTTATCCCTTATGCCAAGTGACCATATCTGTTTTATCAGCTTTGAGTGATCTACATTATCAAAGAACCCTTTAATGTCAAACTCTACAACATAATGCAGATTTGTCCTCTGCATTAGCTGATATATTCTTTGAATGGCGTGTTCCACACTTCTTAGAGGACGAAATCCATAGCTGTTTTCACTGAATTTCGCTTCACATACCGGCTCCATGATTTGCTTGATACACTGTTGAACCAGCCTATCCCACATACAGGGAATGCCGAGTGGTCTTAGTTTGCCATTCAGTTTTGGAATTTCTTTTCTTCTTACCGCTTTCGGACGGTATCCATGCTTGCTTCCTGCTACGATATACCTCAGCTTCTCAACATATTCTTCAGCTGATAGTTTACCTATATCATCAATTACAATTTTATCTGTACCTCGTGTTTTGCTCCCACCGTTGCTTTTGATATTACGGTAGGCAAGCAATATATTTTCTCTTGAAAGTATTAACGGCATTAGATTTTGAAAAATCTCTCCGTTTCTACTCTTGGAGTAGAGGTTATCAAACGTGTCCTGCATTTGATAATATTCGGCGTGTCTGAGGTCATCAACACATAATAGCTTTTTCTGTTGTTTATTTGTCATTAGGCATCACACTCCTTTCGGGGCATGAGCTTTTTCGTCTTACCCGTAATCCTAATCTGAGTTTGATAGATTACTTGTAATTACAATCGACTTGAGGTCATTCCTCCGCTTCCATTACAGAAGTTTCATCGGTTCGGCCTCTACTTTTCAGTGCCAGTTAAGTTGCTTATTGTTCTTCGCCAACAAACATATTTCTATGCCTGACACCTTTCCTCGTTCTGATAATTCTATCTTTACATATATCCTGTAGGTGCTTGCTCTGAGCCTGTCAGCTTGATTGTGCCTGTAACACAATATGGAGTTTCATAACGCAGATTTTTACTAATCCACACTGACTGCGACCTAATCGCCGCCGACATTTCTATCGGCTAACTATTTAGACCCGTACATTCGCAAGTTTGTCAGACCTCTCGGCCATTCTCACCATAGATATTTTATAGACCTCCGGCATATAGGCAGCACAATTCACCGCTGAACCGCTTTCGCTGCATTTCTGCAATACGGCTGCTCTCTGCCGACTTCACCGAGCTTCTGACAGTCAGCGTTTCCGCTTACACTGCCAGTCGGAGTATTAAGGTGGGCGCTTCCGAACGTTGCTTCTTCATTTCACCCATCGAATTACCAGTTCTCCTAAATAAAGAACTCTCGTTCTTGTTTTAGTGCCTAACCTTTTCAGTTAGGAACGAGTCGCACCGGCGTTTGTTTCCACCCCCAGCAGCTTATTCTGCACCTCTCTGACCGCCTCGTCGGTAGGTACCGGGAGAATGTCAATAGAAAGCATGAGACTCCGGTCCAGATCGCAGAGCTCGGATATCATGGCGTCCTTCAGGTAGCTGGCGTAACCCTGCAGGTAGAGCGCCCGGCCCCAGCGGCCGTTTATGCGGAAGCAATCCTTGTGGAATTCCATGCTGTCCGGGCACAGCCAATCTTTGAAGCTGTGTCCCAGCCTCATACTTTCCTTGAGATTAAAGTCAAAAGCCGCCGGCTCCCCGCCTTTGAAAAAGTCCCGGAAAATCCGCAGCCGGTCCTGAAGCTCCAGTTCCCGGCCTACTGAGGAAAGCTGTGCAAGATGGGTGATGATGCTGGTGCCTACACGGGAAAAATAGGCGCGGGCCTCGTTAATGTTCTTTTTCACCACGCTGACGGTGATGTAACGGTCCTGCACCACGCTGTTGTTGGTACCGGTAACCTTGGAGAGCAGCATTTCATTGTATTCTTTTCTGAAATAGTCCAGCCCGTCTCCCGTTTCTGGAAGCAGCAGGTCCTTTTCAAATTCCGCCTTGTCTATTCTTCTGTTGTTGATGGTAATTTTAGCGAAAGCGCCGGAATCCAAGGCGTTCAAAAGTTCCGAGTAATCCAGAAACATGGCCGTTTTATCCTCTTTTCCGGCGATGCTGTAGTTGATATCGGTAAAGGAAAAGGATTTCGAGTATAAACTTCCAGACTGAAAAATCCCATCCGGCCAAACACGGCGGATGGGAATCGCGTCCTGTACGGACCGGGGAATGGTAAACCGTTCTTTTTCCTGTTTGAGTGCTCTTGATAGGGTTTTAATAATAGGCGTCTCTCCTTTCCGGGTGAAGTAACTGGCTGTTATCGTTCCCAGCCTTTGGTCTTGGGAGGCCGCTGCTCCCGACTGACGTCTTTCTGCTCTCCATCGAGAGGGATTACCTGGCTTCCTGTTTGTTCGCAAAGTTCGGCAAATTCACAAATGTGGTATAGGGTTCCGCCAAATTCCCCCTCTGTTTCGAAGTGGGTATCGTCAATATACCGGCAGATCCGGTCACGGAAATTCCCATCGGCTCCAATAATCCGTATCTTTTCTCCATCGGCAAAGCGGAACTTCTCTTTGTAATCAGGAGTAATAAAGCGGATGCCCCTCTCAGCTTTTTTCATATGATATTCCAGCGCTTCAGTAGAATAGGCATAGAGATAGAGGCAGCGGTCTTTTGACTGCGGGCTGCAGAGTATTAAATAGGAATACCGCGCGGAATCCACGCGAAACCCATAAACATCGGCAGATTGGCTTTTGAAAAAGCTTGTGTGGCTGGCACAGTATTCCTGCATGGAAATTCTATCCTTGAAAATGGTGTTCCTCAGTTCTTTCAATACGCTTTGCGCCTCCGACCAAAATGCTTCCTTTATCGGAGGTTCTTGCAGTATATTCCACTTCATGGGCAGATCCCTATCCTGCTGATTAAAGTTTCCGACTAAGACGCCGATGAAGCCTGTCTGCTGGGAGATTTGGCTGCTTTGAAGTTCGGCGTAAATTTTTTCCTGGGGCGTCATCGGGCGGATATTCAGATCGATTTTCATTAGCTGTCCTCCAGTTTTAAAAATGTTTGGTCATTATCTTTCTTGTCCCTTACGGTATGGCTCACGGCTGGATCGCATAGGAGGGTCCAGGGGCAGCAGGCGAAATTTGTTCGCTGCTTCCCATTCTGGAAGCTCCCGGATTGGGAGAATGATACTTTCATGAAGTTCATCGAACAGCACTGCCCGTTCCTTATCGAAATATCGGACGGTGCAAAAACCAGAAAATCCGTCTTGGGAGGTAACCCTGAGTTTTCCGCCGTCCGGCATACGGAACCGTTCATGGCCTTGCTGATCAAGGATAGGAATACCACTTCTAGCTTCCCGCATATGCCGATCCAAAGCCAGAAATGAAAAAGCATTTAACCACAACCGGCAGTCTGCAGAGCGAAAGGAACAAACAAGCATATATGAGTATCTGCCGGTATCGATGCGAAACCCGTGCCGTATATCTGCGCTGGGGCTGTCCTTCAAAATACTGTCCGGGCAGGCGGCACAGCAGGCGCGAAGTTCTGCCGGGCTTTTGAGAAGCCCCTGGCGCAGGGTACCGATCATCTCATTGAATTCATCGGTAAATTCCGGGGTGTTAAGTCGGAACGTTCGGCTGCGCCAGGCGCTTTCAAATTCTGGTGTGCCGGTATTAAGGTTCGCTGTCAAAGATCCGATGCAGCCGATCTTTTGGTCAAGCCCACGGCTGCTTAGTCCTCCCATGCAAACAATTTCCTCCGGGCGGATGGGGTATAGGTTCAGTTCCATTTCTCAGGCCCCCTGTTCTTTCCCAGCCGGTGGCTGGGGTTCGGTATTTTTCTTCCATTTTCGGGGAGGTTTTTCCCCTTTTGAGATGGCGTCCCGCATGACCTCATAGTAAAGGCTGTTGGATTTGAATACCAGCTTTTTCGGATACAGGAATTCCGACTTAAACCATGCCCACGCGAATTTTTCGGCGGTCATTCCATGGTATTTGAAAAATCCGCAGGCCGCAAAGGGCGAGGCTCCAAGAATGCATATCCAGCCCACTTCCTCGCTTCCGATCAGCGGCCGCAGCCAAAAATACAGCCCCACTGCGGTTCCTACGGCCAGCAGGGAACAGAACAGCTGCCGGAAATTCAATCCAAAAAAGATGGATTCCTGATAGTCCCGGATTTCCTTTGGTATCTTTACTTCTATGGCTTTTCTCTCCTCTCAGTAAACTACAATCCTAATAACTCCTTGACAATCCGGTCGCTCATTCTGACCGCGCCTACCAAAACCAATAAATTGAAAATCACTTCCATGATATAACTCCATACCGCCGTGACGTCCGCCACACCGGGGTTTACCAGCGGCGGGGGGGAAATGACGCAGGCCAGGACGATGATTACCCCTTCCAGGCAGACCCCCGCGTAAGCCCGGAGAAAATTTTTTCCGATATTGCTGGTGGGTTCTCCCGCAAAGGAGGAAAGGGGGATAGGCGAAATCGCCGAGAAAATATAGATTTTAAACATACGGGCATAAACCGTTAAAATCATGATAAACGCGAGCACGATAATGAACAGGCCACCCAACAGGGTGACGATCCACAGGGGAATGCTGTTCAAGAAATCCACCCGGTTAATCCGGTCAACAATGTCCTGGGGAAGCGCCGTTCCTGTTACCCCGGACAAGCCAGATTGGGTAATCACTGTGGAAACCATTCCCTGTATGATGGAAAACAGGGCCAGCATGAGATCGAGCCCGTATCCTACCGCCGCCTTTGCCAAAGCGAAGCGGAGCAGAAGCTTAAACGCCAGTTCCGGCCTTTTCATTTCAGCCAGGCCGGAACAGGTTTTGACCACTCCCACAGCAAAAAACAAAACCAGCAGGCCGTACCCGATGGCTTTCAGCGCCCCGTTGATATCCAGCATAACGTTCCAGATCCCGCCGCCCTTAAAGGTATCGGGCTCCTGAGTCAGCAGCGCCCAGATTTCGGACAGCTTTGCATTCCAGGTATCCAGCGCGTAATTTAAATTGTCAAGAATCCAGTTTGCGGCGGATCACCTCCTTCCTTACTCCCGGTTTTGTTATCCTGTGATTAGGTCCAGAATCTCCTTGGCAAACGTGACGACCAAGCCACCCGCCAGCGTGAGAAAACCCTGGGACCTCTGGCTGGGATCGTGGCTTTGGAAGCTGAGCCCCACCTGTACCACACCCCAGCCCAGCAGGATCAGTCCGATGGCGCGGATCAGGGAAAAGATAAAGCTGGAAAGGTTATTCACTACGCCAAGGGGATCGCTGGCAGCGAGTACCGGGGCGGAAAAGCAGCAGGCGCACAGCACAGCCGCCGTGTAAAAAGCAAACTGCTTCTTTCCTCTTTTTCCAAGCCGCAGAGAATTTGAGGGTTCCCGGTTTTCGGGATATGCTTTATTCCGGCTTCTTCTCAATGGCATTCCTCCTAACAAATCATATTAATATGGTAATTTTTTTCGGGGCTTCTCCAAAAAATCCTCCGGGTCCAGAAGTTCGAAATCGCGCCGTACTGCTCCGGGGAGTAGTCCAGATCGTCCGCGGCGTCCTTCGCCTGGGTATAATCGTAAGGCGGCGCGCCTCCATCTTCCGCCAGGCGGATATTGGGGTGGCGCATCAGGTCATATTTATCGTCCATGATGGGACGCTCTCCCCGGACAAATAAAATGGCTTTACGGTTATCCAGCAGCCGTACCTCATCCGGGGTTAAAAGCTCCCGGCCTGTCTGCTGGTCGTTGACGCTGAAGCTTCCGCTTCGTCCCCGGCTCCGGCCATAGGTGTTCGTATCCAGCGTTTCCCTGCCCATAAGCTCGGAAACGTATTTATGAGTTTCCTTCTCGTTCCCCCCAAGATAGAGGAATTCGTCGCACAGTCCCACCAGCGATTCCCATTGTTCCTTGAACAACGCCTTGATCTGGGCCATATTCTGAGCGATATAGCTGCAAAAAATATTCCGGCTTCGCATGGTGGAAAGCCAGGGCAAAAAGTTGTCTGTGGGCAGGGCGATATTCGGCGCTTCATCGATCAGCAGATGAACCGGCACCGGCAGCCTTCCTTTGTATTTCCGGTCGGCTACGAAGTACAAGGTCTGAATGAGCTGCCCGAAAATCATGCCCACCAAATAGTTCAAGCTTTTGTCCGAATCCGGGATGCAGCAGAACAGGGCAACTTTCTTTTCTCCCATTTCTTCCAGGAGGAGCTCGTCAGTGTAGGTCAGCCTTGCGATTTGCGGCAGATTAAAGGCAGACAGGCGGACGCCCACGCTGATCAGGATGGATTTCAGGGTTTTCCCGGCGCCCATCTTGAAAATGCGGTACTGCCTGACGGCGATGCTTTCCGGGTTCCGCATTTCCAGGCGGGAGAACAAGATATCCAGCGGCGATTCATACTCGTCATCTTCCTCCCGCACCTCCGCGGCTTCCAGCATTTCCATGACCATTGCGAAGTTCTGCTCTTCCTTGGGAGCTTCGTGCATGAGGTAAAGCACGAGGGCCTGCAGAAGCGCCGTTTCCGATTTTGTCCAAAAAGGGTCGGAGGTTTGGGCTCCGGGCGGGGTAGTGCTCTGGATGAGGGTTTCAATCAGCCGCAGCACGTCCTTGTCATCCCGGACATAGGCCAGGGGATTGTAACAGTAGGAGGCGTCGGGATTTAACAAATCGAATACCCGCACTTCAAAACCGTTGGCTTTCAAGGCGGTTCCTGTTTTCCGCAGGATTTCACTTTTGGGATCGCAGACTGCCATGGAGCACTCCCCGCAGTTTAAAGCGTTGGGAATCGCATAGGACCGGCTTTTTCCCGCGCCGGAACCGCCGATGACCAGAACATTGGTGTTGCGTTTGTGTTTATGTCCGTCCAGCCCCATCTGGAAATGCTGGGTCAGGATGAGGTTTTGCTTTGGGTTCTTTTTGTCCCGGTACCGTTTGGCGGTTTGGAATACGTCTCCCCATTGGGCCGAGCCGTGTTCGGTTCCTCTGCGGCGGTTCTTCCGATTGGAGACCACCGTCAGCGCAATGATTCCATATCCTGTGGTGAACAAAAGCAGGCACTGGACGGAATATTCCGTCCAGTGAAGGGAAAAAGGGCTGTTCATGGCTTCGGAAAGCCTGGCCAGCAATTCCACAAGATTTGTCCCGGCTCGCCAGCTTCCGGCTGTCAATA
>OBYQ01001151.1_pt1 | contig 14780 bp, 10 predicted proteins | sample 1538221 | NCBI WGS metagenome assembly OBYQ01 (sample SAMEA2580200, study PRJEB22360) | human gut metagenome | biome: human gut; feature: human-associated habitat; material: faeces | place: Denmark | collected 2008/2010
ACGAACCGTTCGGTATCGGTGGTTATCTGCCGATGGAAAGAGTGTATAGCTACGAGCCGATGCCGGCTTCTCTTACTCCGGAAGAACAGAAATACATCAAGGGAGTGCAAGCCAACCTCTGGACAGAATACATCGCTACCTTCCCGCATGCACAGTACATGGTATTGCCTCGTTGGGCTGCTTTGTGTGAAATTCAGTGGTCCAGCCCCGAAAAGAAAAACTATGCCGACTTCCTGTCCCGTCTTCCACAACTGATTAAGTGGTACGATGCAGAAGGATACAATTACGCTAAACACGTATTTGACGTACAAGCCGAGTTTGACCCGAATCCGGCAGAAGGAACAATGGACGTTACCCTGTCTACCATCGACGGTGCCCCTGTTTACTATACATTAGACGGCACAGAACCTACTGCCGCTTCCTCCGTTTATGAAGGAGTATTGAAAATCAAGGAAAATGTAACCCTGTCCGCCAAAGCCATTCGTCCCAACGGCGAAAGCAAGACAGTGACAGAGAAGATTGATTTCAGCAAATCCAGCATGAAGCCGATTGTAGCTAATCAGCCTATCAATGAACAATACCTGTTCAAAGGAGCTTCCACTTTGATAGATGGTCTGAAAGGAAATAGCAGCTATAAGTCAGGCCGTTGGATCGCTTTCAACGGAAACGACATGGATATGACTATCGACCTCCAGCAACCTACTGAAATCTCAAGCGTGGCAATCTCTACCAATGTAGCAAAAGGGGACTGGGTATTTGATGCCAGAAACCTGTCCGTAGAAACTTCAGATGATGGCAAGACCTTCAAAAAGATTGCTTCCGAAGAATATCCGGAGATGAAAGAGACAGACAAAGACGGAATCGTTGAGCACAAACTAACCTTTGCTCCTGTGACCACCCAATACGTGAGAGTCATTGCTTCACCGGAGAAATCACTTCCGGCATGGCATGGAGGAAAAGGTAAAAAGGCATTTTTATTTGTAGACGAAATCAAAATTGATTAATGAATATAAGAAAAGAATACCCTAAAGTTTGTCTTTTCTTATGGATATTGGGGATGTGCTTCCATGCACATCCCATTCTGGCACAGTCCGTCATACCTGTCCCATTAAAAATGGAGCAGGGGACGGGCTCTTTTTTACTGTCAGAAAAGACTAAACTTTATACAAACCTGCAAGGTGGAGAAGCGGAACTCTGGGAGAATTACCTGAAAGCATTACCTGTTCAGCTGAAAGAAGCGAGAATGAAAGACAGGAAACAGATGCTTTTCTTATTGATAACCCCCAAGACCCCCCAATTGCCATCACCGGAAAGCTATACACTCTCCGTCACCTCTCAACGAATCGAGATCCGGGCAACTTCGGGAGCCGGATTATTCTATGGAATGCAAACCCTGTTACAGCTGATGCAACCGGCAAGCACAGGCAGCTATTCCGTACCCTCTGTCGAGATAGAAGACACCCCTCGTTTTGCTTATCGCGGACTGATGCTGGACGTATCCCGTCATTTCTCTACCAAAGAGTTTATAAAGAAGCAGATAGACGCATTGGCATATTACAAAATCAACCGTTTGCACCTGCACCTGACCGATGCGGCAGGCTGGCGGCTTGAAATCAAGAAATACCCTTTACTGACCGATTTTGCAGCCTGGCGTACAGACCCCACCTGGAAGAAATGGTGGAACGGCGGACGTAAATACCTCCGTTACGATGAACCCGGAGCTTCCGGCGGCTATTACACCCAGGACGATATTCGTGAAATACTGGAATATGCCCGTCAGCATTACATCACGGTGATTCCGGAGATTGAAATGCCTTCCCATTCGGAAGAAGTGCTGGCTGCCTACCCGCAGCTATCCTGTTCGGGAGAACCTTACAAGAACTCCGATTTCTGTGTCGGTAATGAAGAAACTTTCACCTTTCTGGAGAATGTACTGACGGAAGTCATGGAACTTTTCCCTTCCGAATACATTCATGTAGGAGGTGATGAGGCCGGCAAATCGGCTTGGAAGACCTGTCCGAAATGTCAGAAGAGAATGAAAGACGAGCATCTGGCCAATGTAGACGAGCTGCAAAGCTATCTGATACACCGTATCGAAAAGTTCCTCAATAATCACGGACGCCGTCTCTTGGGATGGGACGAGATTCTGCAAGGAGGTATCGCGCCCAATGCAACCGTTATGTCGTGGCGTGGAGAAGAGGGTGGTATTGCTGCCGTCACCTCCGGCCATCATGCCATCATGACACCGGGTGCATACTGTTATCTGGACAGCTATCAGGACGCCCCGTACTCCCAGCCGGAAGCTATCGGTGGCTACCTGCCATTGAAGAAAGTATATGCCTACGATCCTGTCCCCGCTTCCTTAACTGCGGAGCAGGCAAAGTTAGTCTATGGTGTGCAGGGTAACCTATGGGTGGAATATATCCCCACTCCCGAACACGTGGAATATATGATTTATCCCCGTATGCTGGCATTGGCGGAAGTAGCCTGGTCGGCTCCGGAACGTAAGTCGTGGCCCGATTTCCATACCCGCGCACTGTCAGCAGTGGCCGATTTACAGAAAAAAGGATACCATCCTTTCGATTTGAGCAAAGAAATCGGCAGCCGTCCCGAATCTCTTCAACCAGTCAGCCATTTGGCGCTCGGTAAAAAAGTGACCTATAACTCCTCCTATAGCCCCCATTATCCCGCACAAGGCAACACAGCCCTGACAGACGGCATACGTGGTGACTGGACTTACGGTGATGGTTCATGGCAAGGATTTATCTCGGACAACCGTCTCGATGTGACGATTGATATGGAAAAAGAAACCCCTATCCATTCCATCACCGCCGCTTTTATGCAAGTGGTCGGCGCGGAAGTATTCCTGCCGGAGACAGTGATTATTTCCATTTCCGATGATGGAATTAACTTCACGGAGTTGCAAAAACAACACTTTGAAGTGAGCAAAGAAACCCCTATCCGGTTTACGGATATTTCATGGCAGGGAGAAGCAAAAGGAAGATACGTACGTTACCAGGCACAGGCCGGAAGCGAATTCGGAGGTTGGATATTTACGGATGAGATAATCGTGAAATAGACATTGTCAATATCATTTATGAATAAAAGAGGGAATCTACTCAACCAGATTCCCTCTTTTATTGTTATATTTGTATTATTACCTTAAAAACTAAGAATATGGTACAACACGCTAGACTCATTTTCTACAGCCTTCTTCTTCTGGTAATCCCGTGCGAGAGCACCTTGGCGCAGAAGATCCCCGTCACGCCCATAGACTCATTGATAACTGTTGGATATGCCACCGGAAGTTTGAAAACCCTCTCCGGTTCCGTAGAGAAGATTACGGAGACACAGATGAATAAAGACCAGATAACGAACCCTTTGGAAGCAATCCGCGGACGTGTGCCGGGCTTGACCATCCAACGCGGGTCAAATGGTCCGGCAGCCTTGGATGCAGTACGCCTGCGGGGAACTACCTCACTGACCAGTGGCAATGACCCTTTGATAATCGTCGACGGAGTATTTGGTGACTTGAGTATGCTCACCTCCATTTACCCTACGGATATTGAGAGTTTCACCATTCTGAAAGACGCTTCCGAAACCGCACAATACGGTTCACGAGGAGCTTCCGGTGTGATCGAGGTCACCACTAAAAAAGGAATGAGCGGCAGAACACAAGTAGCCTACAACGGTAGCTTCGGAATTTCCACCGTCTACAAGAATCTGAAAATGCTGTCCGGCGATGAGTACCGCCGTGTTGCCTCGGAACGCGGGATTTCCATTCTGGATAAAGGAAATAACACCGATTTTCAGAAAGAGATTGAACAGACAGGACTGCAACAAAACCATCACATCGCCTTTTATGGCGGTTCCAGTGAGTCCAGCTATCGCGTTTCTCTTGGTTTCATGGATCGTCAGGGAGTGATTCTGAATGAAGACATGAAAAACTTCACTTCGAATATGAACATGAATCAGAAAATGTTCGACGGCTTCCTGAACTGCGAGCTGGGAATGTTCGGTTCCATTCAGAAGAATCATAATCTGGTGGATTATCAGAAAACGTTCTATTCGGCAGCCACATTCAACCCCACCTATCCCAACCATAAAGACCCCGTCACCAATTCTTGGGATGGAATAACGACCGCCAGTCAAATCACCAATCCATTGGCATGGATGGAAGTGCAGGACGATGATGCCACTTCGCACATCAGCACGCATGCCCGTCTGACTTTCAATCTACTGGAAGGGCTGAAACTTAACCTCTTCGGTGCCTATACCTATAATATCGTGGAAAATTCGCAATACCTCCCCACCTCCGTCTGGGCGAACGGCCAGGCTTACAAAGGAACCAAAAAGCGAGAATCCTTGCTGGGCAACATGATGCTGACCTATAAGAAAAACTGGAAAAAACATTTCTTTGACGTGTTGGCACTTGCCGAACTTCAAAAAGAAACCTACACGGGATATTATACAACAGTAAGCAATTTCAGCACCGACAAATTCGGGTATAATAATCTTCAGGCAGGCGCACTCCGTTTGTGGGAAGGCACTAATTCTTACTACGACCAACCCCGTCTGGCATCCTTCATGGGACGTTTCAACTATACATACGCCGACCGCTACGTACTGACGCTGAACGCCCGTACAGATGCTTCCTCCAAATTCGGAGCGAACCATAAATGGGGATTCTTCCCCTCCGCATCTGCCGCATGGGTGATTAGTGAAGAAGAATTTATGAAGCAGTTGCCGATGGTGGATAATCTGAAATTCCGTATTGGCTACGGTCTGGCAGGTAATCAGAGTGGGATTGACTCATACACTACATTGAACCTTGTAAAGCCGAACGGTGTAGTCCCCGTCGGAAACTCCGCCGTCGTATCTTTAGGAGACTTACGGAACACGAATCCCGACCTGAAATGGGAAGTGAAACATACCTTTAATACCGGTATCGACGTAGCTCTTTTCGGCAACCGCCTGCTGCTTTCCGCCAACTATTACAACTCCCGAACCACAGACATGCTTTACCTTTACAACGTAAGCGTACCCCCTTTCACCTATAACACCTTGCTTGCCAACATCGGTTCCATGCGCAACTGGGGTACGGAAATCGCCATCGGCATCACCCCCTTGAAGACCAAGGATATGGAACTGAATATCAATGCCAATATCACTTTTCAGCGCAACAAACTGCTCTCATTAAGCGGTATGTACAACGGCGAAATGCTTTCTGCTCCCGAATATAAAAGTCTTGCTGGCCTCGACGGAGCCGGCTTTCATGGAGGATACAACCACATCGTATATCAGATGGTGGGTCAACCGTTGGGCGTGTTCTATCTTCCCCACAGTACGGGACTGGAATCCGACGGAAACGGCGGATACACCTATGGCATCGCCGATCTGAATGGCGGAGGTGTCAGCCTTGAAGATGGTGAAGACCGCTACGTAGCAGGACAAGCCGTACCTAAAACGATTCTTGGCTCCAACATCAGTTTCCGCTACAAGCGTTTCGACCTGTCTTTGCAGGTTAACGGAGCTTTCGGACATAAAATTTACAACGGAACCTCCCTGACCTATATGAACATGAATATATTTCCCGACTATAACGTAATGAAGAAAGCCCCGAAACAGAACATCAAGGATCAAACCGCCACCGACTATTGGTTGGAAAAGGGAGATTATGTCAACTTCGACTATGTGACGCTGGGTTGGAACGTGCCGATTGAGAAAGTGCAGAAACTGAAGAAATATGTCCGTTCCCTGCGTCTGGCATTTACAGTCAACAACCTGGCAACCATTTCCGGTTATTCGGGACTTTCACCCATGATTAACAGTTCAACAGTGAACTCCACTTTAGGCGTGGATGATAAACGGGGATATCCGTTGGCGCGGACGTACACACTGGGATTGAGTATTAACTTTTAATGGAGGAGGAGATGATGAAACAATATATGAAAAATAAAAGTCTTTTTTTGCAGAAAGAAGAACTGCTTTCAAGGATAGCGGAACTGTTTTCAAAGAAGATCTTACGTCCTTCGGGAGTGCTGGTATTCCTTCTTATAACGTGCCTGGGCTTATTCTCATGTAGTAAGTTTTTGGAGGAAAATCCGAAAGATAAGTTACCCGAAGATGACGTTTACAATACAATCTCGGAAGTATATCTCAATGCAGTAGCTTCGCTTTATACATACGTAGGCGGTTATAGTGATAGTCAGGGATTGCAGGGAACGGGTAGGGGAGTCTACGACCTGAACACCTTTACCTCCGACGAAGCCATTATCCCCACCCGTGGAGGTGACTGGTATGACGGTGGTTTTTGGCAAGGACTTTACCTGCACGATTGGGGAATAGAGAATGATGCCATTCAGGCTACATGGGAATATCTCTATAAAGTCGTCATGTTAAGTAACAAATCACTGGAACGGATAGACAAATTCGCCGAAACTCATTCCGCTACGGAACTGCCGGCATACCGTGCCGAAGTACGTGCCATGCGGGCTATGTATTATTATTACCTGATGGATTTGTTCGGACGCATCCCGCTAGTTCAATCCTCTTCCGTAGCAATGAAAGATGTAGTGCAAAGTGAACGAAAAACGGTCTTTGACTTTGTTGTCAAGGAATTGCAAGAGGCGGCTCCTTTGTTGAGCGATGCACATAGCAACCAGTCCGGCCCTTACTATGGCCGTATCACTCGCCCCGTGGTAACTTTCCTACTGGCCAAACTGGCTTTGAACTCCGAAGTTTATACAGACAATGATTGGACGGACGGACAACGCCCGGATGGAAAAAATATAAAGTTTATAGTGAATGGAAGCGAACTAAATGCCTGGGAAACAGTCATCTACTATTGTGACCAACTCAAGACTATGGGCTACAAACTGGAACCGGAATACGAAACGAATTTCTCTATATTCAACGAATCGTCCGTAGAGAATGTCTTCACTATCCCGATGAATAAAACTCTGTACACCAACCAGATGCAATATCTCTTCCGTTCCCGCCACTATAATCACGCCAAGGCTTACGGACTAAGCGGTGAGAACGGTCCCAGCGCCACCATTGAAGCCCTCGAAACTTTCGGTTATGAAACCGCGGAACAAGATCCCCGTTTTGATATTTGCTATTTTGCAGGAATTGTCCATGACCTGAAAGGAAACATAATCAAACTGGATAATGGAACGGTACTGGAATATCTGCCCTGGAAAGTATCTCTGGATATAACAGATACCCCATACGAACAAACCGCAGGAGCCCGCATGAAAAAGTATGAAGTCGATCCGACTGCCACAAAAGACGGTAAGTTGATGGAGAATGACATTGTATTGTTCCGCTATGCAGACGCTTTGTTGATGAAGAGTGAAGCGAAAGTCCGGAACGGAGCAAACGGAGATGAAGAACTCAATGAAGTTCGTAGCCGTGTCAACGCTTCTCCCCGCACTGCCACTTTAGAGAATATCCTTGCCGAACGTCAGCTGGAACTGGCTTGGGAAGGATGGAGACGACAGGACTTAGTCCGCTTCGGGAAGTTTACAAGAGCTTACAGCAGCCGTCCGCAACTACCGGATGAGGCAAGTGGATATACAACTGTATTCCCTATACCGGAGAAAATACGGGTGATGAATGAGAGGTTGAAACAGAATCCGGGGTATTAGGAAGAAGATAGTAGTAATCAAAATAAAAAATCCTCGATTTTCATCCGGAGAATCGAGGATTTATATTTTCTGTTGCAGCACTTGTATAGATAATAGCTAATGCAGAAATCCATATTATATGTAGTGTGGTTATTACCCGATCCAGTCGAATAACTCAATCCAATCAAATTACTCAATCAAATCGAAATCATATTTTTCAAATTCACTCCCATTGATTATTATAGCAATTTGATGAAGCCCGAGATGGAATTTTCTCGTCGTAACCACACGGAAAGAGTGTTTTCGCGTTATTCGTGTGGTAGAATTTCCGGTATATTCTTTTTCGCTGATTTTATGAACTTTCTTCGCCAGCGTTCCATTTGCTTTTTGGTAATAAATACCATATTCGAGCCGTATTTTGATCGTCTTATTGCTATGATTCAACAAGTTAAAACCAAACTCCAACGAATCACCGACTTTAACCTTAAGACTTGAAATCTGAAAATCCTCCACACTAATATTATTTCTGATAGAATCAAAGCCAAACAACTCCATCACCTCTGGAATCCCTTGTTTTAAGAGCGTCCGGCAACCGTGTTTAATAATCCAGTCTACCTCTTTCGATTCCCCCTTCCATTTCTTTGCCAAATCAATGACAATTTCCGGATTATCTTTCGCAATATCATTCAAATTATTGGCAACGCTCAACCGTACAAATCTTGCCGGATCATTTTTAAGATTCTCTAAAATAGGAATAATAGGTGTCGGGTCTTTCTTCAGATTCGGCAAAGCCATCGCCCAAGGCAAACGCGGACGGCAACCTTCTGACGAAAGCCGCCTGACTCCCCAATGCTCATGTTTCGACCAAACCAACATCTGCTTCATCATTTCATCCGGATATTTTATTATAAAAGGATGAGTCACAAATTCGCAACTTGTGAACTGTGTGATTTTCTCTATCGCCTTGACAGACGTTTCATAATCATCCAACCCATATTGCTCGACATAATTATTCAGAATCACCCCATACTCCAGCATCAATCCAAACTTCGTATCGTCTATCACCGAAAAATCAGGCCGCGTACTTTTTACATGATCCAACAACTCAAGAATCTTAGCGATCGCCTCTTTGTAATCTGCCGGCAAAAACTTTTTCAGAATGCTAGTGATATGTATCCAGCGCTGTTTTAGTTCCCTGCCTTCCCATTCATCATCCATTATTTGAGAAACAAAACCGTGAGCATCAAAATCATCGATAACAAGTCTCAAATCTTTCGTAAACAGATCGAAAAATTGCTTGTTGTACATATTCTTAAAAGGTTCTGCCATACTTGATTTATATATTTTAGTTAGAGCCCCGACTTATTGGATATATTGTTCAATAATACTATATCTTTCCTTAAAAGAATCAATATGCTTCACCTCTCCCTCGGTCATTCCTTTCATATTAACTCCACATTTCTCGCAAAAGGACGAATCAACAGGATTTTTATGTCCATTTTCGCATATATACTTCTCGCCATTATCTCTTGTAAACACACCGCCTTTTACAACTTCTATTTTTCCCGTATCCGGCAGACTGTTTAAACACTCTAATATTGTTTTCATCCATTTTAAATCCTTGGCATCATAAGAATTCTTTGTTGCTGACAACAATCTCACCCCTTCGTGGATTTTTCCTTTCACTATTGTTTCATATATAGACTCACCATCAAAAAGACAGCACTCCTTTATTAGAATTCTTATCTTTTTGTGTTCAATATGCTGATAGATAACGGGAATGACGAAATCAGGAGGAGTGGCAGATAAAACCTGTTTGATGTTAGCCGCCTCTTCCGCATAATAATCGAGATCTATGGAGATATATCTTTTTATAAGACTTTCTATTATCTCTGTTTGCGGATATTCCAGTAAAAACTCTACCCATTCGGAAGTCAAAGGTACCGCATCTTTTATTTGAGAAATAATATACCGCCTGTCTATTTCCTTTTGCAAATCAGATTGACTGATGGATGTACGAATGATCTCCTCTTCAGATAATTCTTTATTATTCATTTCAATGATACAGGCCGTTCCGGAAACAGAAACCATAAACATTGATTTATCCTTACCGGAAATTTCATCAAAATCGACTCTGAAACCAACAATCGCATTTGCACCCAAGTTTAATGCTTTTTGTTTCAATGCCTTTGATGCTTCGCCGTATATAATTTCCAATTTTCTTCTATACGAGTCAGAACGTCCACCAAAAAAGTCAGTGAATGATGCAGCAAAATCGGAGAATATATTGGTACCTATCACGATATTGGAACAGATGGTATCTATATATTTTTTTATAGGACAACCCTCTATTGTGTTAGTCGTGGACATGATAAATTCGTTTCTCATAATATGAATTTTAAAGTGTTAGTATTTATTTTATGTCGCTTTACGTCCATTTGTTTGCTACACAAATATATGTCTTTTTTTTTAAAAGGACAAGCCCTAAAAACAGAAGTGAGCCACAAAAAAGATTGCAGCTCACTTATACCTTATATATTATAGCAAAAAATTAATCGAAGAAACTCTTGAACTTCTTGAAAATCTTCTCCTTCACCGACGTGTTAGGTTTGAAGTTGTCCGAAGCCTCCATCTTTTCGAGCGTGCTCTTTTCCTCTTTATTGAGCGCTTCCGGCACATAGATACTGATGTTGACGAGTAAATCCCCCGTTCCGTACCCGTTCACATTCGGCAATCCCTTGCCGCGCAAACGAAGCACCTTACCCGGTTGAGTACCCGAATCAATCTTTACTTTCACTTTGCCGTCGATAGTCGGAATTTCCACAGCTCCGCCCAGAGCAGCAGTCGGGAAACTAAGCAACAGATTATAAATCAAATCATTCTCGTCGCGAATCAAGTCCTGATGCGGTTCTTCCTCTACGAGAATCAGCAAGTCGCCTGCCACACCATTGTGTTTGCCGGCATTTCCTTTGCCACCCATAGAAAGCTGCATACCCTCTGCCACTCCGGCAGGGATTTTCACCGACACCACTTCTTCACCGTAAATGATTCCGTCGCCACCACACTTCTTACATTTGTTCTTGATAATCTTACCCTCACCGCCACAAGTAGAACAAGTGACGCGAGTCTGCATAGTGCCCAGAATAGTCTGCTGGTTACGGATCACGGAGCCGCTACCCTTACAAGTAGGACAAGTCTCCGAACCGCCGTCACCTTCGGCACCCGTGCCATGACACTGGTCACACGGCACATATTTTTTGAGTTTAAATTTCTTTTCTACTCCGGTAGAGATCTCCTTCAACGTCAGCTTCACTTTCACACGAAGGTCACTGCCGCGATACCGGCGTTGCTGTGAACCGCCACCGCCAAATCCGCTAAACCCTCCGAAGCCTCCCCCGAAACCGCCGCCGCGGCCACCAAAGATGTCGCCAAACATAGAGAAAATGTCATCCATCGACATCCCCTCGCCACCGAAACCACCGAACGGACCGCCATTGCCTGCCGCACCGCTCACTCCCGCATGACCGAACTGATCGTAACGCGAACGCTTTTCCGGGTTACTCAACACGTCATAAGCCTCGGCCGCCTCCTTAAATTTCTCTTCTGCCTCCTTATCCCCCGGATTCTTGTCAGGGTGATACTGGATTGCTTTCTTACGGTACGCTTTCTTAATCTCCTCTACTGTGGCTGTCTTCGTCACCTCCAATATTTCGTAATAGTCTCTTTTTTCTGCCATGCTTCTTTAAAAATTATGAGTTTTATGGGTTGCGAATCCTTATTCCCCTACTACCACTTTGGCGTGGCGCAACACTTTGTCGTTCAGTGTATACCCCGTCTGCACACAATCCAGAATCTTACCTTTCTGTGCTTCCGACGGTGCGGGGATTACCGCGATGGCTTCATGGAAATCAGTATCCAGCGGTTGGTCTTTCGTCTCGATGACTTTCACACCATTTTGAGCCAGAACAGCCATAAATTTATTGTAAATCAGTTCCACCCCTTCTTTTACGGCATTGACATCCGTTGCCGTTTCCATCGTCTTGATGGCACGTTCGAAATCGTCCACTACCGGAAGAATACTGCCAAGACTCTTTTCGCCACCATTCAGGATCAGTTCGGCCTTCTCCTTTAAAGTGCGTTTACGATAATTGTCGAACTCGGCAGACAAGCGCAGATATTTATCCTTTTGCTCTTCAAGCGCTTCTTGAGCCTTTTCCAGTTCCTTTTCCAACTCCTCTTCATGAGTCAGCGGAGCGGTTCCCTCTGCTTGTTCGTTTTGCGGTTGGTCTTCCGCAGGATTGTGAGTTTCCTCCACATTCAGTTCCTCTTCCTTCACTTTTTTTTCTTTCGGATCCATCTTGGTATTTACTATTTTATTATTTACTATTTAGAAACACACGTTATCTATGCAAGATACCGCTTATAAACATACCGGACTGACCGGATGTCACAGATTTCGTCTGCAAAAACTTTGCCAAGTTGGCCGTTTTGCCAAAAAACGCAGCAAAGGTAACACTTTTATGTCAGATTGGCACATATCAGATAGCTCATAATTCATTTTAAATGTCTACCTTTGCACGCTCAAATAGTAAATAGTAACTAGTAAAATAGTAAATAATAAGATGATTACAGTTTCGAACGTATCGGTTCAGTTTGGTAAAAGAGTGTTATTTAATGACGTAAACCTGAAGTTTACGAGTGGTAATTGTTATGGTATTATCGGTGCGAACGGTGCGGGAAAATCTACGTTTCTTCGTACGATTTACGGAGATCTGGACCCGACAACAGGTACGATTGCGCTCGGACCGGGCGAACGTCTCTCGGTGTTGAGTCAGGACCACTTCAAGTGGGACTCATATACCGTCATGGATACCGTCATGATGGGACATACCGTGTTGTGGGACATCATGAAGCAACGCGAAGAATTGTATGCAAAAGAAGATTTCACAGACGAAGACGGACTGAAAGTATCCGAATTGGAAGAAAAATTTGCCGAGTTGGACGGATGGAATGCGGAAAGCGACGCAGCCATGCTATTGAGCGGACTGGGCGTGAAAGAAGATAAGCATTACGTATTGATGGGTGAATTGAGTGGTAAGGAAAAAGTACGTGTCATGCTGGCGCAGGCATTGTACGGAAATCCGGACAACCTCTTGCTCGATGAGCCTACCAATGACTTGGATATGGAAACAGTGACCTGGTTGGAAGAATATCTTGCCAACTTCGAGCATACCGTATTGGTGGTAAGCCACGACCGTCACTTCCTCGACTCTGTATGTACACACACCGTAGACATCGACTACGGAAAAATCAATATGTTTGCCGGTAACTATAGTTTCTGGTACGAATCCAGCCAATTGGCTCTCCGTCAGCAACAGAACCAGAAGGCGAAGGCTGAAGAGAAGAAGAAAGAACTCGAAGAGTTTATCCGCCGTTTCAGCGCAAACGTAGCGAAGAGCAAGCAGACAACGAGCCGTAAGAAGATGTTGGAGAAACTGAACGTAGAAGAAATCAAACCTTCTTCACGTAAGTATCCGGGCATCATCTTCACTCCCGAACGCGAGCCGGGCAACCAGATTCTGGAAGTTTCCGGATTGAGCAAGAAGACGGAAGAAGGCGTAGTGCTCTTCAACGACGTGAACTTCAACGTAGAGAAAGGTGACAAGGTGGTATTCCTGTCACGCAATCCGCGCGCGATGACTGCTTTCTTCGAAATTATCAACGGAAACATGAAACCCGATGCAGGTACTTTCAACTGGGGGGTAACCATCACCACTGCTTACCTGCCGCTGGATAACACTGATTTCTTCAATTCCGACCTGAACCTGGTAGACTGGTTGAGCCAGTTTGGAGAAGGCAACGAGGTATATATGAAAGGCTTCCTCGGCCGTATGCTTTTCTCCGGCGAAGAGGTATTGAAGAAAGTAAGCGTACTCTCCGGAGGTGAGAAGATGCGTTGTATGATTGCCCGTATGCAGCTGCGCAATGCCAACTGCCTCATTCTGGACACTCCGACCAACCATCTGGACTTGGAATCTATCCAGGCATTCAACAACAACCTGAAGACGTACAAAGGAAATATCCTCTTCTCTTCTCATGACCACGAATTTATTCAGACCGTTGCCAACCGCATCATCGAACTGACACCGAACGGTATCATCGACAAGATGATGGAATATGACGAATATATCACTTCCGACCATATTAAGGAATTGCGGGCGAAGATGTACGGAGACAAATAAGTGACCGGACGAATAAAAGCCCCTGACTCCCATACATGAAGTCTGATGAATAACCAATTTAACAGCAACCTGTTCTCAACAATGGGTTGCTGTTCTTTTTAGCACTATGGAAATAAAATATTTTGAAAACAGAGAAGATTGGCGAAAATGGCTGGCGGACAACTTTGAAAACGCCAATGACGTTTGGTTTGTATTCCCCTCCAAATCTTCGGGCGGAAAAAGTGTTACATACAACGACGCTGTCGAAGAAGCCCTTTGCTTCGGATGGATCGACAGCACCATAAAGGCGCTCGACAAAGAACATAAAATCCAGCATTTCACACCCAGAAACCCTAAAAGTTCCTACTCGCAAGCCAACAAAGAGAGACTGAAATGGTTGCTGGAACATAATATGATTCACCCTGATAGGGAAGATAATATACGAAAAGTATTGTCAGCCCCTTTTGTCTTCCCGAATGATATTATCGGAAAACTGAAAGAGGATAAAACAGTATGGGAGAATTACCAACAATTTTCCGATGCGTATAGACGTATCCGAATTGCATACATTGAAGCTGCCAGAAAACGGCCCGAAGAATTTGAAAAGCGATTGAACAACTTCATCAATAAAACGAAGGAAAATAAAATGATAAAAGGATTTGGGGGAATTGAAAAATACTACTAATCCCTATGTCTGTAATTGTAACTTTGATTGTAATAACAGGACAGAAGTATTATGCGCATAATTGATATTCAATTCTCTTTCTCGAACGTAGTTATTTTTCTGCCCTTCACCTTTCTTCCAGATTCCTGATAAATAGTGTGTTTACGGGTGAAGGGGCGCTCTTACACCGTCTTTTACCGGGTAAGCGTGTAAGCGTCTCCGCGATTCTATATAGTGTATTAAAATAAAAAGGCTAATGATCCC
>OBYQ01001176.1_pt1 | contig 14319 bp, 10 predicted proteins | sample 1538221 | NCBI WGS metagenome assembly OBYQ01 (sample SAMEA2580200, study PRJEB22360) | human gut metagenome | biome: human gut; feature: human-associated habitat; material: faeces | place: Denmark | collected 2008/2010
AGATTCAGATATCTCTGGGAAATTCGATGACAACCTCGTTGTCGAAGGGCTTTTCCACCGCCCGGCCTTGCTCCAGAGAAGCGCGGGGATCAATAACCCGCTGGTTTTTAGAGCCCCTGAATTTTAGCAGCATTGATTTCTGTTCCAGAATAAAGCGGCCGTCTACTAACGTGTCTGACTGCTCTAGAAGCCGCCGCCAGCCGGGATGCCCCTCCAGGCCGTTGAGCAGCTCCTCTATCGTGTAACCGGTATAAGTGACTACGTTTAATCCCAATTTATGCGCTTCCTCCGCCAGCTCCGCCATAGCTTCCGGCTGCACAAAGGGGTCGCCGCCGGATAGGGTAATCCCTTTCAGCATGGGATTCTTCCGGATTTCTGCCAACAGCCTTTCCGTAGTGGTATCATAGCCGCCGCTAAAATCATGGGTCTGGGGATTTTGACAGCCAGGACAACGATGGGGACACCCTTGGCCGAACACCACGAAGCGGATGCCGGGACCGTCCACAATGGATTCCTTGATGACTCCCGCGAGGCGAAGCTTACTCATAACCGTGATTCCTGCTTTCTTACATAGAATAATTAAAAGCTGAAAAAGCGAAGAGGCTTCACTCAGCTTTCTGCGGCGAAGCCCGCCGCCGGCCGGCAGTGACAAGCATGCTTCAAGAAGGGCGGACAGGAAACGCCTATCCGCCCTTCTTGATCAAGCCGCCGTCTGTTTGCCGGTTTCAGTTCTCTGCCCACTCTGCCGGAACCGCCGGCGATTCTCTTCTATGACGGATTTGTTCTAAATGAGCAAAGATGAACTTCCTGAATCAGACCTGCTCCATCGTTCCACAGCCGGTGCCTAGGGAATGCTTTACCCGATCCCGAACCTCCGCCTTTTTCGCGTTGTTGAAGCGGTCTACCGTACCTACTAGATAGCCGGTGATACGGCGAATCCGCTCAAAGTTTTCGTGGCCGTCGTGCTCGGATCTGCCGCACAGAGGACAGGTGTCTCCGATAATACCGGTATAGCCGCAGACAGGGTCCCTGTCCACCGGATGGTTAATGGAACCGTAGCCGATGCCGCTTTCCTTCATGCAGCGGACCACCTGCTCAAAAGCGTCCAGATTCTCTGTAGGATCACCGTCCAGCTCCACATAGGAGATATGGCCGCCGTTGGTGAGAGCGGGGTATGGAGCCTCCCGCTTGATCTTATCCCAGGCGGAGATGTCGTAGTAAACTGGGATGTGGAAGGAGTTGGTATAATATTCCCGATCAGTAACGCCGGGGATTTTTCCGAATTTTTCAGCATCCATACGGACAAACCGGCCGGATAAGCCCTCCGCCGGGGTGGCGATCAGAGAGAAGTTCATGCCATGCTTTTTCGTGGCCTGATCCATGCGCTGGCGCATATACCCGACAATTTCCAGACCCAGGTTCTGGGCTTCCTTGCTTTCGCCATGATGATAGCCGGTCAGAGCCTTCAAGGTTTCCGCCAGGCCGATGAAACCCATCGTCAGAGTGCCGTGCTTCAAAACCTCACGCACCTCGTCATCCGGCTTCAGGTTATCGGAATCAAGCCAAATCCCTTGCTGCATCAGGAAGGGATAGTTCCGGGCTTTTTTCTGTGCCTGCAATTCAAAGCGGTCCAAAAGCTGATCAATGACCAGATCGATCTTCCGGTCCAGCTGCTCGAAGAAAAAGTCGATGTTATGGTTGCTGAGGATCGCGATTCTAGGAAGGTTCACAGAGGTAAAGCTGAGGTTGCCCCTTCCGTTAACAATCTCCCTGGTTGGATCGTAGGAGTTAGCCATAACCCGGGTGCGGCAGCCCATATAGGCTACCTCGGTTTCTGGATGGCCAGGCTTATAGTATTGCAGGTTATAAGGAGCGTCAATAAAAGAGAAGTTGGGGAACAGCCGCTTGGCGCTTACCCGGCAGGCCAGCTTGAACAGATCATAGTTGGGCTCTCCGGGATTATAGTTGACGCCTTCCTTTACCTTAAAGATATGAATGGGGAAAATAGGAGTTTCTCCATTGCCCAGGCCGGCTTCTGTGGCAAGCAGAACATTCCTAATCACCATGCGGCCCTCGGGAGTGGTATCCATGCCGTAATTAATGGAGCTGAAAGGGATCTGAGCGCCCGCCCTGGAATGCATAGTGTTCAGGTTGTGGACGAAAGCCTCCATCGCCTGGTAGGTCGCCCGGTCGGTTTCCGCACCGGCGTGCTTAAAAGCAAATTTTTGAATTTTTTCAGCGCTTTCAGCACCAAACTTATCTGTGAGAATCTGGAGCTCCGCCTCCATATAGGCTTCGCCGTCTTCCAGCTTGGGAATGGCGCCGGCGCTTTTTTCCGTGGCCGCGGTCATGATTTCCTTGGATAAAGCGCTGTCATCCTCGGCGTCCTCCATGATTTCAATGGCCCGAGCCATGTTTTGGCGGTAAATTCTCTGATAGGTTTTGATCACGCCCTTAGCCATGGCGTAATCGAAATTCGGAATACTCTGCCCGCCGTGCTGGTCATTTTGGTTGGATTGAATAGCGATGCATGCTAACGCAGAATAACTGGCGATATCGTTGGGCTCTCTCAGAAAGCCGTGGCCAGTGGAGAAGCCGCCGGTAAACAGCTTGTCCAGATCGATTTGGCAGCAGGTGGTGGTCAGGGTCAAAAAGTCCAGGTCGTGAATGTGGATATCCCCTTCCCGGTGAGCCTTAGCATGGGCCGGGTCAAGAATATACATCTCATAAAACTGCTTAGCGCCCTCAGATCCATATTTCAGCATGGTGCCCATGGCGGTATCTCCGTCAATATTGGCGTTTTCACGCTTGATGTCGTTATCTTTGGCGGCTTTAAAGGTTAAATCCTCATATATTTTCATCAAACGGGTATTCATCTCACGATGACGGGTGCGGTCGGCGCGATAAAGGATGTATTCCTTGGCCGTGCGGGAATGGCCGCTTTCAATCAAGGTACGTTCCACCACATCTTGGATGTGCTCGACCGTAGGGGTGGAAATCTTCTCCTCTTTTTCAATGTAGTCTTCTACCTGTTTGGCCAATTCTTCGGCGACCCCGCGGTTGTGGCCGCCGATTGCCTCAGCGGCCTTGTAAATAGCGGTGGAAATTTTGTCAATCTCGAAGGGAACCTCCCGTCCGTCCCTCTTAATAATACGTTCAATCATGCTTCTTTCTTCTCCTTTGAACACTTTTGATACCATATCTTGTGGGTTATTCGAAATACATTCCTCATTATAGACTAGATATAGAATGGTGTCAATAAGGGAGAAGAAGAATCACGATTGTTTTTTGATCCTTTCAGAACAAAACATCCGAAGCGCTCAAAAGAATAATCCGTAAACTTTTTGCATGGCGTTTGAGCTGTTTTTTGGGAAGTCAAAATTCAGAAAGCCAGGGACTCCCATATGCGAAGGCCGGCATGTCGGTTCACTGAAAAGCAGGCGGGGAAACGGGCGGGAGAAGCTTGCTTCATTGCTTCATTTGCCGGAAAATTGATTTCAACCAGCGGATGTCGTCTTTTGTCAGGCTTTTCATAGCGAATAAAAGAAGAAGATAAATTCCCACGGTAAATATCAGTTCGAAAAGCACCCGGAACAGAACGTCAGGAAGGAGCTTGCTCAAAATAGAGGAGAGCCCCATCAAAAGCAGGCCGGGAAAGACGACGGCTAAAGCGGGTTTTAAAATCCAGGTAAAAAACCGCATTTTCAGCTGTGTAACCTTCATCAGCCGGGCGATGCTGAGAGTGGAATTTAAAATTTCGCTGGCGAAAATGACCACAATCAAGCCGTTTAATCCCATAAGCGGCAGCAGGAACAGGATTAGCCCGACCCGCATGACCGAGTCTATGATATTATAGGACAGATAACTCAGCTGTTCGTTTAAGCCCTTGAGCATACCGTCTACCACGCTGTCCAGGTACATCAAAGGGATTACCGGCGCCAGCACGCTGAGATAAACTCCCGGAGCTGAATCATGATAGATGAGAAGCCCCAAATCTTTAGCAAAGAAAACAAAAAAACCACAGATAAAAATGGAAAACAGAAAGGTGATTTGAAAAACCCGCCCGGCGATATAGTGGATATTCTTTTTGTGGTTGGCGGCATTGGCCTCAGAGAGCTCCGGGATCAGCAGCATGGAGAAAGAGGATAAAAAGGCGGAGGGAAAGGTAATCACCGGCATCACCATACCGGTGATCATGCCGTAGCCGGCTAGGGAACCCTCATAGGACGCGCCGTTTTTTTTCAGCCCCGGCGGTATTAGGATGTTTTCCGTCATGGAAAGACCGGAGCGCAGGCAGGAGCTGGCGGTGACCGGGAGGCAGATGGACAGCAGCTTATCCGGCCCTTAGAAGCCTTGCCCCTGAGCTTCCGCAGCTCGCCCCAGTAGAGCAAAAAAGAATACAGGCAGGAAAAAATCTCCGCACCGGTCGTTCCCAGCACAATGGCGCAGCAGGCATATTCCAGGCCCATGGGCGCCAGAAAGTTCACTACCAAGGCGAAAATAACGATTTCCGCGATTTGCTCCAGAAGCTGCTCGCTGGCGGTTTTGATCACCTGGCGAACCGCGAAGAAATATCCCCGAAAGCAAGCGGACACCGCCATGAACGGCAGACTGGGAGCCAGAATCTTCAGAGATAAAATGGTGCGGGGATCCTTCAACACCTGATTGCCAATATAATCGGCGCTGAAAAACAGTGCGCCCCCCATCAAAAGGCTGAAGAAAAGCCCCAGAACCAGAGCCCTGCGCACAGCGGTTTTCGCTTTTTGATACTCCTTTCGCGCGAGAGCTTCGGTGACCAGCCTGGTCACCGCTAGGCTGACGCCTGAGGTGACAAAGGTGGAGGCGAACAGAAAGATCGTACAGATTAACTGATAAAGCCCGATTCCCTCTGCGCCGATTTTATTGCTCATATAGACCCGGAAGGAAATTCCGATGACCCGGGAAAGCAGCACGGCGGAGGTAAGCATCAGAGAGTTAATTAAAAAAGCCCTTTTTCTCATAGTGACCTCCTCGCATGGTTTTGACCGAATACGCCCGGAATTTCATTTAGAGCTTTCGCCGGCTGTTACGAAAAGTTTCTTTTTCGAGAACAGGTTAAGCGCCGCGGTGTTTTCGCGGCGCTTTCGTACCCGGCAGGGCAGGAGGCGTCAGCTTTCGCTGACCTATATCCGCCTGCTTCCCGATCCCCCTTTGAAAATTCTTCTCAATGGCGGGCAATCTAGGATATATATAGTTTAAAATCGGCCGTTTTATGAGCTTTAGCGGAAAAAACCAAAAATTAGCAGGCATACCTCTTCCCAAAATTTAGAGGATAGGGTATAATAAATAACATAAACCGGCTTAAAACGTTTCTAGAAAGGTTTTGTTTCTACCGGTCAGCTTACGAAAGTGAGGGCTTTTACGTTGAGAGATTATATTATTATTACGGATTCCGCCTGCGACCTTTCTCCTAAAATGGTGGAGGAATTAGGGGTAGGCGTTATTCCGCTGGAATTTCAGCTGAAAGGGAAAAGCTATTTCAATTATCCCGACGAAAGAGAGATTTCCACCAAGGAATTTTACCGCATTGTCCGGGAGGGGGAGAGTGCGACCACCAGCCAGGTAACGGTGCACCGCTATACGGATTATTTCGAGGAAGTGCTGAAGCATGGCAGGGATGTCCTCTATATCGCCTTTTCTTCCGGCTTGTCCGGCTCCTGCAATTCCGCTAAGGTAGCGGCTCAGGAGCTTCAGGCGAAATATCCGGATAACCGGGTCGAGGTAGTGGATTCCCTCTGCGCCTCCTTGGGACAGGGGCTGTATGTCTACCACGCGGTACAGGAAAAGAAAAAGGGAAAATCCATCGACCAGGTGATTCAATGGCTGGAAGAGAATAAGCTGAACCTGTGCCATTGGTTTACCGTGGATGACCTGAACCACCTGAAGCGGGGCGGACGGGTGTCTCCGGCTACAGCCTTCTTTGGCACTATGCTGAATATCAAGCCGGTTCTCCATGTGGATGACGAAGGCCATCTGATCCCCATGGGCAAGGTAAGGGGCAGGAAGGCGTCTCTGGATGCCCTGGTGGACCATATGGCTCAGACTGCCATCAACCCAAAGGAGCAGGTGATTTTCATCAGCCATGGGGACAGCGAGGCGGACGCTAAGTATGTAGCCGATCAGGTCAAAGCGAAATTCAAGTCGAAGGAAATCTATATCAATCCCATCGGTCCGGTGATCGGCGCTCATTCCGGCCCCGGTACCATGGCGCTGTTTTTCTTAGGCAGCAAGCGGTAAGAAACCGAGGGAGTCTCTAAGGAAAAAGGAACCCCTCCATAGCTCCATAAAAGAGCATCGGGAGACGGAGTACAGGGGCAGGGCGGAAGCCTGTTCTTGAGGCCGTCTCCTTTTGTCTGAAAGCGCGGGAATATCTGAGAACGCGAAAACAAAAGATTTTCTCATAGAACGCGAGGAACCAGTATGTTTAAATTAGCCCGATTTTTAAAGCCCTATAAGAAGCAGGTCATCGCCGGCCCGATTTTTAAGCTGATCGAGGCGGTTTTTGAGCTGATCGTACCCTTGGTGATGGCTAATATTATTGACATCGGCGTAAAGAACAACGACGGCCCCTATATCTGGAGAATGGGCGGACTGCTGCTTCTGCTGGGCGTGGTGGGCCTGTGCTCGACGCTGGTGTGTCAGTATTTCGCCTCCATCGCCTCCCAGGGATTCGGCACGGAGCTGCGGAACAAGCTGTTTCGCCACATCAATACCTTCTCCTACGCCGAGGTGGATAAGTTCGGCACGCCGTCCCTGATTACCCGCTTGACCAATGATGTGAACCAAATGCAGCAGGCTGTGGCCATGCTGATCCGTTTGGTGATCCGGGCTCCGTTTCTGGCTGTCGGCGCCATTGTGATGGCGATGCTCCTCGATCTAAAAATGTCGTTGATTTTCTTGGTGGCCGCGCCGTTTTTGGCGGGAGTCATCTTTTTAGTAATGAACCGAAGCATCCCATTCTACAGGGGAATCCAGAAAAAGCTGGACAGGATTTCTTTGATCTCCCGGGAAAATCTAAGCGGCGCGCGGGTGATCCGGGCCTTCAGCAAGCAGGAAAGCGAGAAGGAGCGGTTCCAGCAGGCCAGCGACGACCTATCTAAAACCGCTATCCGTGTGGGAAAGATTTCAGCGCTGCTGAACCCGGCTACCACGGTGATTTTGAATATCGCCATCATCGGGATTGTGTGGTACGGAGGCCGGCGGGGACAGATCGGCGATCTTTCCCAGGGCGAGATCATCGCCTTTGTCAACTATATTAATCAGATTCTGCTGGCTATGATCGTCATTGCAAACCTGGTGGTGCTGTTTACAAAGGCTTCCGCCTCCGCCGCTAGAATCAACGAGGTGCTGGAAACGATGCCTTCCATCGTGGAAACTGCTGAAAAGCCTGTGAATGTGCCGCTTAAGGCAGATACCCCCAAGGTGGAATTTCAAAACGTCAGCTTTGCCTACGCCGGCTCTGACGAATATTCCCTGGAGGATATCCAGCTCCAGATCCGCCGGGGAGAAACCATCGGCATCATCGGCGGAACAGGTTCGGGAAAATCTACTCTGATCAACCTGATCCCGCGATTTTATGAGGCTACTAAGGGCGCTGTGCTCGTGGATGGCGTAAACGTAAAGGAATATCCCTTTGAGCAGCTTCGGACCCAGATCGGCCTGGTGCCGCAAAAGGCGACCCTGTTTTCCGGCACGATCCGGGAGAATCTGCAGTGGCGCAAGGAAAACGCCACTGATGAGGAGATCGCCCGGGCTTTATCCATTGCCCAGGCCTCGGAATTTGTAGACGCCCTGCCGGAAAAATACGATGCCGTTATCGATCAGGGAGGGAAGAACCTTTCCGGCGGCCAGAAGCAGCGGCTGACCATCGCCAGGGCGCTGGTAGGAGAGCCGGAGCTTTTGATTTTGGATGACAGCGCCAGCGCCCTGGATTTTGCGACCGACGCGGCGCTCAGGCAGGCTATCCGCAGGGAAACAAAAAATATGACGGTGATCCTTGTATCCCAGCGGGCCAGTACCATACGGAACGCGGACCAGATCGTGGTGCTGGACGACGGCAGGGTGGCGGGAATCGGCACCCATCAGCAGCTTATGAGTACCTGCGAGACCTACCGGGAAATCTGCCTGTCCCAGCTTAGCAGCGAGGAGGTGGGCGCATGACTCCCAAGGAGATTTTAAAGCGGCTGTTTCAGTATGCCAGACCCTATGCGGGCTATTTGATCGGCGGCCTTCTGTGCGCCGTTGCCAGCATTGCCCTGACTCTGCTTGGTCCGGTGCTGATTGGTAAGGCCATCGACCAAATTGTGGGGCCGGGCCAGGTGAATTTTCCCGAGACGTTAAAATATCTGATCCTGCTGGGGATCACCGTGGCTTTGGCGGCGGGGGTCCAGTGGCTGGGGGGCATTTGACCACCAGGGCTTTGGCGGCGGTGTTCCAGTGGCTGATGACATTATGTACCAATAAGGTAACCTATTACACGGTGAATGATCTAAGGCAGGAGGCCTTTGGAAAGCTTCACCAGGTGCCTCTGAAATATATTGACGGCAATCCCCACGGGGACATCATCAACCGGCTGATTAACGACATCGACTTTATCTCCGACGGCCTGCTGCAAGGCTTGACCCAGCTGTTTACCGGTGTGGTCACCATTGTGGGAACCCTGTGCTTTATGCTGGGGATCAATCCTCTGATCGCCCTGGTGGTAGTGCTGGTGACGCCCTTATCCTTATTTGTGGCGGTGTTCGTGGCCAAAAGCTCCAACAAGATGTTCAAGGAACAGACCAAGACCCAGGGCGAGCTGGGAGGCTGCGTCGAAGAAATGCTGGGCAGCCAGAAAGTGGTCAAGGCGTTTTCCTATGAGGAGCGGGCTGAGGAGAAATTTCAGGAGATCAACGCCCGGCTTTACAAATGCGGGCAGAAGGCCCAGTTTTTCTCATCCCTTTCCAATCCCAGCACCCGGTTCGTCAATGGCATCGTGTACGCCGCCGCCGGGGTAGTAGGAGCGATTTCCGTTATCAACGGCAATCTGAGCGTAGGCGGCGTCTCCTCCTTTTTGACCTACGCGAATCAATATACCAAGCCATTCAATGAGGTTACCGGGGTGATTACCCAGCTGCAAACAGCTTTCTCGTCGGCGGGCCGGGGGGTCGCCCTGGTGGGTCAGCCAGGCTGTCCCTTGCTGGATCAGCCGGAAGAAGCTCCGGATGCCCCGGACGCCAAGACAGTGAAAAGCTGTGAGGGCCGGGTAAGGATAGACCATGTTTCTTTTGCCTATCGCAAGGATCAGAAGCTGATTGAGAATTTTAATCTGGAAACCAAGCCGGGGCAGAGAATTGCCATCGTCGGCCCCACGGGCTGCGGAAAGACTACCATGATCAACCTGCTTATGCGGTTCTATGACGTCAATCAGGGTGAGATCAGCGTTGACGGTGTTCCGGTCAAGGAGATGACCAGGGACAGCCTGCGCCGGCTTTTCGGCATGGTGCTCCAGGATACCTGGCTGTATTCCGCCACAGTACGGGAAAATATCGCCTACGGCAAGCCAAACGCCGCGATGGAAGAAATCCGGGCGGCGGCGAAGGCGGCCTATGCCGACGGCTTTATCCGCAGAATGCCCCAGGGCTATGACACTTTGATCAGCGAGGATGGCGGAAATCTGTCTCAAGGCCAGAAGCAGCTTCTTAGTATTGCCCGGGTGATGCTGGTGGATCCGCCGATGCTGATCCTGGACGAGGCCACCAGCTCCATCGATACCCTGACGGAAATCCGGGTGCAGAAAGCCTTTGACAGGATGATGGAGGGGCGTACCAGCTTCATCGTGGCGCACCGTTTGTCCACCATCAAAAACGCCGATGTGATCCTGGTGATGAACCAGGGAAATATTATCGAGCAGGGAAGCCATCAGGAGCTTCTGGACCGGGGAGGCTTCTACTGCCGCCTTTACAACAGCCAGTTTGTGAAAGCGGAATAGCTCCCCTTTCAGCTTTTTTCAGCTTACCCGCTCCCGAAGCCTTTTTAGCGCATAAAGCCCCTTTCCGTCCTCATAGTAATGGGACAGGAAGGGGGCTTTTTATGCTGGAGCAAATTGGAGATTGGGTCAACCGGCTGGTGTGGGGCCCGGCTACTCTGGGAGCGCTGCTGCTCATCGGGATTTATTATACCGCCAGATCCCGTTTTTTCCCATTCCGCAGGCTGAGGCTCTGGTGGAAAGAGACGGCGGGCAGCTTTTTCCGCAAACCGGAGAGGGCCGCGGCTGCGGAAACAGGAAGGAAGGGAATTTCTTCCTTCCAGGCTATGACCGCGGCCTTAGCCGGAGCTATGGGAACGGGGAATATCGTAGGGGTGGCGGCGGCTTTGGCGATCGGTGGACCGGGCGCGAGTTTTTGGATGTGGGTGGCGGCCCTGTTTGGGATGATGACTATTTTCGGAGAGAATGTCCTTGGCTGCCGCTACCGGCAAAAAAACAAAAAAGGCGAGTGGGTGGGAGGCCCGATGTATTATCTCTCGAAAGGGCTTCACAGCCGCTTTTTGGCGGGCCTGTTTTCGGTTGCCTGTATTTTTTCCTCTTTTGGGATGGGCAACATGACCCAGGCCAATTCCATTGCCGGAGCCATGGAGGCTGGATTTTCGGTTCCACACTGGGCTACGGGAACGGCGCTGGCCCTGTTGGTGGGAGTGATTATCCTGGGCGGCCTAAAAAGGATAGCCGGGTTTACGGAAAAGATTGTGCCCTTTATGAGTGTATTTTATTTAATTGGCTGTCTGGTGGTCATCGTGGTCCACGGCGGCAGACTGCCTCAGGTGTTTGAAGCTGTTTTTCATGAGGCGTTTCAATTTAAAGCGGCGGCGGGCGGCGGCGCGGGCTTTGCCTCTGCCGCTGTCATCCAGGGGATTTCCAAAGGAACCTTTTCCAATGAGGCGGGCCTGGGCAGCGCACCGATCATTTACGCGGCCGCTGAGGAGGGCGATGGGATAAAACAAGGAATGTGGGGCATTTTTCAGGTGTTTGCCGATACCATCGTGGGCTGTACGGTGACGGCCCTGTGTATTCTGGCGTCCGGAGTGTTGGATTCCGGCCTCACCGGTGTAGCCCTGAGCACGCAGGCGTTTTCCAGCGTGTTCGGGAAAATGGGAGGAGTGTTTGTGGCGGTGTCCATCGTCATGTTCGCCTTTGCCACTCTGGTAAGCTGGTCCTACTATGGGGAGAAAAGCCTGGAATATTTGGCAGGCGAGCGGCTGATTCCGATTTATCGGTTCCTTTACGCCGTTTGCGCCGCCTTGGGCTGTATGCTGAGCCTGGATTCCGTTTGGAAAGCGGCGGATACCTTCAACGGCCTGATGGCGATTCCGAACATGATCGCCTTGGCCCTGCTGTCCAGAGAGGTGTTTGAGGAAATGAAAAAACACCGGCTTGTGAAAGGCGGCGCTAAAAGCAGCTTGCCGTAGGGGTTTTTTATCAGCCCGCGTCTGAAGCTTTTACAAAAAGGCAGGAGGCGCAAAAACACCTCCCGCTTTTTGAATTTCGGTTTCAGTTTAAAGGTTCTTGAGAAGCTTGGATGAATCAATGGGGAAGCCCCCAAAAAATGGTGATCAAGGAAACGCAAAGGCCCTTCCTATGATAGGGACCGCTGACATGGATAGGAAAACCAGTCGGCTTAAGGAACCAATCCCTTTTTTGCGGGAGCCTCAGAAACACCCTCGGGAGCCTGGCCGAGGCCCGAAGCTTCCTCAGGACGGGCCAGTTCCGGCCCCTTTTTGCCTAAACGAGCGAAGAACATGCCGACAACGATGGTAGAATAATAGGTGATGAATCTCCACAGGAGCATAGCCTGCTTGACGGTTTCCCCTTGAAAGAACAGGTTGAACAGCACCAAAAAGCTGCCCTCCGAGGTTCCGGCGGCGCCGGGCAGAGGCGTGTAGGCGGCGATCATGGTAACAAAGGCCTGGGCGGAAACCATAACGAAATAGGGAGCGCCTGGGTTATGATAAGCTTTGTATAGAAAAAAAGGAACGGAAAACAGAACAGTCAGTTCCAAAAAGGTCAGCCCATAGAGCTGAAGGGAAAGCTTCCAGTTGTGGTTCATGGATTTATTGTTGTTTAAATAGGATTCCAGCTGTGCGTGAACCCGTTTGCTTTTTTCTTCCGGCCGCTTTACCAAACGAAGCTTGGAAAGAAGCCAGAAAAAAAACTGAATCAGCTTAGTGGTGAAGGTACGGCTGACGGAAAACAAAAATAACAGAAGCACCGAGGCGGCCTGGGCTAAAAAGCCTACAAGAGCCAAAGGCAGAAAGCCGTGGATCTGGCTTTCGAAAAAGCTGGATTTTAATAAAATGACCCCCAGGGAGTAAAGGGAAAGGGTGGTTTGGTAGATGAGGAACTTGCGGACTACCACTGACACCGCGACGCCGGAGGAAACCCCCTGGCGGGACAGGGCGACCAGCTGCATCGGCTGGCCCGCAACGCCGAAGGGAGTGACAGCGCTGAAATACTGCCCCACCATGGTAACCCGGAACGCTTCTTTCCAGGAATATTGGCCAGGGTAAACGCTGTTGACGATAAGGTGATACAGCAGGGCTTCCAATGCCCATACGCCTGCGATGAGAAGAACAGCGGGAATGAGCCAGAAAAAATTCAGAGACGAAAAGGATTGGATTAAAATTGCGAGATTGTTGTCTTTGACGCAAAAATAAATAATCATGCCAAAGGAGAGGCAAAGAAGGCTGATGTTAAACACCTTTTTCCAATCCAGGGCATGATTTTTTTTCATGGAGCTCTCCTTTTTATTTTGACCCGCGTCTCTGCGGCTGTATCACGGGAAAAGGAAGGATGGGCTGTCCCTTATGGGGACGGTAATCTTCACTCATAAAATACCGGATAGACCGATTGGAATTCTTTATGTTTTTCCACATGCCCTTAAAATTCAGGGTAATCACGTGAAGCCTGAGCACAGAATACCAGTTGACCATTTTCATGCGGCGGGCGAATTTATTAAAGGATTTCCGGAACGCCCGGAAATCGTCCGCCTCCTCCAAAAAATTCCGTGTATAGCCTAAGGTACGGATAAAATCGTTGATTTTTTTCGCGTTCATGGATTTTAAAATACTCCCGCGGCGGCGGGTATAATTATAGAGGGGCTTGCTGGTAACGGCGACCCGCTTGGCATGGTAATAGAGCTTTGGAGACGTGGCTACGTCTTCAAAGTACATCTGGGTATAGGTCACATCGTTCTCTAAAAATAGAGAGCGCTTGTAAAGCTTATTCCAAGCGAAATGATGCATGGATTTGTCCCGGATCAGCAGGTTCAAAGCCTGGCGGCTTTCATAAACGGCGGTTCTGCAGGTAAAAGGCAAGGGAATGCGGAGGCCGTTATAGGGAAAATAAAAATAGAAGCTGCAATAGGAAATATCGCAGTCGTTTGCCACGCACGCGTTATACATATCCTCCAGAAAGGTGGGCTGATAATAGTCGTCGCTGTCCATAAAAGCGATGAACTCACCCTGGGCCAGCCGCAGTCCGGTATTGCGCGCGGCGGACAAACCGGCGTTTTTCTGGCGGACAGATTTAAAGTTAGAGTATTTTCTCACATATTTTGCGATAATTTCCGGGCAGCGGTCAGTGGAGCCGTCATCTACGATGATAGCCTCGTAATTCTGAAAGGTTTGATCCGCCACCGATTGGAGAGCCTTTCTCAGGAACATATCCACGTTATAAACCGGGATGACAATACTGATAATAGGCTTCTCCCGTTGCTCACTCAATGCTTGAATCCTCCAATCCATAGTGTTGACACTTTTTATCGAAAATAACATCCGGATATTTGGTAATGTCATCCAGGGGCTCAAAGCTCTTTTTGCCGCAGGCGCGCGTCATATGGATGATCTCTTTAAAATTGCGGCCTAAGCCGGAAAGATTTTTTGCGTTTTTTTGCGCGACCAGCGTTAAATAACAAGTAGTAATCGCCACAAACAGGCTGTGCAGTCGGTAAACTGCCCGGTAAGGGGGAAAATCCCTTTGCAGCTCTAAAAATCCACGCAGATCCGCCAGGGCCCGGAGGTAATCGTTCAGCTTTTTAATGTTTAAAGCGCCGATGGCGCTGTCCTTGTGCTGTACGTAAAAGTAGAGAGGATCTCCAATCACAGCAATCCGGTTGGAAAAATAGAATCCCCGCTGGCATACCGAAATATCCTCAAAGCACATAGTTGGGAAAGTGATGTGGTGCTCGGTAAAAAGAGTCCGCCGCCACAGCTTGTTCCAGATAAAGCCTTTGATCCCCATATCCA
>OBYQ01001181.1_pt1 | contig 14164 bp, 9 predicted proteins | sample 1538221 | NCBI WGS metagenome assembly OBYQ01 (sample SAMEA2580200, study PRJEB22360) | human gut metagenome | biome: human gut; feature: human-associated habitat; material: faeces | place: Denmark | collected 2008/2010
ATTGAATCTGGCGCAATCCTTCAATGGACTAGGCGCTTTTATCGCAGCGATGTTTCTGAGCAAGCTGATTCTAAGCGGTACCCATTATACACGCGAGACGCTTCCTGTTGATTATCCGGGAGGCTGGCAGGCTTATATACAACTGGAAACGGATGCGATGAAACTTCCTTATCTGATATTGGCTCTGTTGCTTCTTGCGATAGCGGTCGTATTTGTTTTCTCAAAATTGCCGAAGATTGGAGATGAAGGAGCGGAACCTGCATCCGGAAAGAAAGAGAAACTGATTGATTTCGATGTGCTGAAACGTTCTCATTTACGTTGGGGAGTCATCGCGCAGTTTTTTTATAATGGTGGGCAAACAGCTATCAACAGTCTGTTTCTCGTTTACTGCTGCACCTATGCCGGTTTGCCGGAAGATACGGCTACCACTTTCTTTGGACTGTACATGCTGGCCTTCTTGCTAGGGCGCTGGATTGGTACGGGATTGATGGTCAAGTTCCGTCCGCAGGATATGTTGCTGGTGTATGCTTTGATGAATATCCTTTTGTGTGGTGTCGTGATGCTATGGGGAGGAATGATCGGACTGTATGCGATGCTCGCCATCTCTTTCTTTATGTCTATCATGTATCCTACACAGTTCTCTTTGGCACTGAAAGGACTCGGAAATCAGACAAAGAGCGGTTCGGCCTTTTTGGTAATGGCAATTGTCGGTAATGCCTGTCTTCCTCAGTTGACAGCGTACTTCATGCACGTTAATGAACATATTTATTATGTCGCTTATGGCATACCGATGATTTGTTTTGCGTTTTGTGCCTATTACGGTTGGAAGGGCTATAAAGTAATTGATTAATAAATTTATCTCAAACAAATAAAATGAAAGCAGTTCAAATTGTCAACCCCTCCGAAATGAAGGTGGTTGAACTGGAAAAGCCGGCCGTCGGTGTCGGTGAAGTATTGGTAAGAATCAAGTATGTCGGCTTCTGTGGCTCCGATTTAAACACTTTTCTGGGGCGTAACCCGATGGTGAAACTCCCTGTAATACCGGGGCATGAAGTAGGAGCAGTGATTGAAGAGATCGGTCCGGATGTTCCGGCTGGCTTTGAGAAAGGGATGAATGTAACATTGAACCCATATACCAATTGTGGTAAATGTGCTTCGTGCCGTAACGGGCGTGTCAATGCCTGCGAGCATAATGAGACATTAGGCGTACAACGGAATGGAGTGATGTGCGAATACGCCGTGCTTCCTTGGACGAAGATTATCCCGGCAGGTAATATCTCATCCCGTGACTGTGCTCTGATTGAGCCGATGAGTGTAGGGTTTCATGCTGTTTCCCGTGCTCAGGTCATCGATAATGAGTATGTGATGGTGATTGGCTGTGGTATGATTGGGATTGGCGCTATTGTACGTGCTGCCTTGAGAGGAGCGACGGTGATTGCGGTCGATCTGGATGATGAAAAACTGGTACTGGCCAAAAGAGTGGGAGCGTCTTACGCAGTAAACTCTAAAACAGAGAATGTACATGAGCGGATACAGGAAATCACCGCAGGGTTTGGAGCTGATGTCGTGATTGAAGCTGTCGGCAGTCCTGTGACTTATGTAATGGCTGTGGATGAAGTTGGCTTTACCGGTCGTGTGGTTTGTATTGGCTACGCCAAAAAAGAAGTCGCTTTTCAGACCAAGTATTTCGTCCAGAAAGAACTGGATATTCGTGGTTCCAGAAATGCATTGCCTGCTGATTTCCGTGCGGTAATCAACTATATGAAAGAAGGTAAGTGTCCGGTAGAAGAACTGATCTCAAAGATTGCAAAACCGGAAGATGCTTTGGAGGCAATGAAAGAATGGGCAGCTGATCCGGGAAAGGTATTCCGTATCTTGGTAGAAATGTAGATAATTTATTTTACAGAATCAACCGCTTAGCCCATTGTATTGAGAATATGAAGAAAGAATGATCCCGTTGGTTTTAAACCAACGGGTCGTTCCTTTAAAACCAAGACACCGTTCCTTTAAAACCAACAGATCTTTTCTTTTAAAGAAATTCTAGATGTTTTTTATCTGTTGAGAATCAGTGTTTTACGGACTGGCCCTAAACACGGGTCAATAAATGGTTATCATTCTTTACATAACTGCGTGGCATTAAAAGATTGAAGTATAATTTGTGCTTTTAGTCTTTAGAATGTTCTTCTATTATTAAGGATGGAATGATAATTGGCTATGATATTGAATCAATCCTTCCATCGGACTTTGGAGAATCTTACCTATCTGAATACCTGTTTGTCGGGCAGCATCCTGTAGAATCTCTTTGTAACAGTAGGCTATCGATCCGATGAAGTGTACCGGATATTGCTTGTAATCATACTGCATCACATTCCTGCGAAAGAAAGCTATAAAGCTGTTCATAACTAATTGGCGGATAGCCGGTTCTTCCAAATGCTGTGCGATAAAAGGAGAGAGACTGGCCAAAAAACGATTGGGAAAGGGCTGGCGATAAACCCGGTCGATGATTTCGGGAGGCGTCAGATCGAACTGCTTCAGAAACTCTTCTTTCAAGGTGGCAGGAAGTTGATTTTTCAGAATATCTCCTACCAGCAGTTTTCCAAGTACGGCACCGCTACCTTCATCTCCCAAAATAAATCCGAGAGGAGAGATGTTACTGACGATCTCTTTTCCATTGTAAAAACAAGAATTGGACCCCGTCCCCAAAATACAGGCGATACCAGCCTTCTGGCCACATAGCCCGTGGGCGGCAGCCAGCATATCCGAATTTGCTTTAATATTCCCGATAACGGGCAGACTGTCTGCAATAGCCCGTCGGAGGACGGGAGCTTTCTCGGGTGTACAACCTGCTCCGTAGAAGTAAACTGCATTGAATTTCCCTTCCGGCAGTTGAGGCAGAAGGGAAGCTGTCAGCTTCTGTTGGATTTCTTCTTCCGACTGGAAGAAAGGGTTGATCCCTTTCGTTCCAAGTCGCTTGATAACTGCGCCGTTCAGTACGACACACCAGTCTGTTTTGGTAGAACCACTGTCTGCAATGAGTATCATATCTTAATGTATATTTTCTTTTTATATAGAATGTAGCCTATTGCCCAGTTGAGAAGGACAAAAAGCAGGGCAAATACAAGCGAGCCTCCTTTATCTCCGAAGACAGGTTGTAGGAGTGCACTGTAAATATAGCCATGTAAAGAAGTCGCTTCACCTTGGTAGGTCATAGGAATGACTGCCAGCGTAATCGCCAGAATATCTGCCAATACATAAATAAATAGCGGATTTACTCCAAACGATTCGAAGAAACGGCTCCAGTTTTTATAACCTTTAATGTCAATGATCCATACGAGTAATGCCAGAAAACTGGAACCCAGACCGCAGGTTACGAGTACGAAGGAAGGAGACCATACTTTCTTGCAGATAGGGGAACCATAACTCAGTAAGAAACCTGCGAAAGTAAGGATAGTACCTATCAGGAACAAACGTTCCAGCTTCTCATGAATATCTTTCACTTCCATCAATAGCTTTCCGGCACAGAAGCCGATTAGGACGTGGGCGATGGCTGAAATAGTACTAAGCAGTCCTTCCGGATCAAGTATCTGACCGCCATAGATATGAGCTTGTCCTAATACTGCACGGTCGACGATGGAAAGAATATTTGTTTCGTCGTAGACATATCCATTGCCGAGGGCAAGGATTGCAAAATAACTAATGAGAAGTACAGCAATTAAATAAGGTATATATTTATGCTTCATGAGTAAAGCGACTATGGCAGTAACTCCATATCCCAAAGCAAGCCGTTGCATGACTCCGAGAATGCGAATCTGGTCGATAGGGAAGGGATCGTGCTGGAAGCAGAGAATGGAAAGCCAGCTGATGCCAATTCCAATCAGGAAAATGATCACGGTCCGTTTGAGAATTTTTAAACCCGCGGGAACACTGAAGGTGAAATTGTACTTTCTCAAAGAGATGTACGTGGAGATTCCCATAATGAACATAAAGAATGGGAATACCAGATCGGTAGGAGTTAATCCAATCCACTCGGCATGTTTGAGGGGAGCATACGCATGTTGCCAGGAACCGGGCGTATTTACTAAGATCATACCCGCGATGGTGATGCCCCGCATCACATCGAGTGCCAATAGGCGTTTGTTACTTGTTGTTACATTCATGACTGTTACTTTTTAATGTGTTAAGTTATAAGTAATTCAATTTTATCTCTTTTTTCCGAAGGAACTGTCCAGTCGATTGCGGATCATCCATGAAGCAAGGATGCCGGGAATGGTGCATACGCATACCCAGATAAAGAAGTTGGTGTATCCGAGATGTTCCTGTATCCATCCTGCCGGCATTCCCGGAAGCATCATGCCAAGTGCCATAAAACCTGTTCCAATGGCATAATGAGCTGTTTTGTGTTCACCATCTGCAATATAAATCAGATAAAGCATATAAGCAGTGAAGCCGAAGCCGTATCCCAACTGTTCGATGGCTACACAAATGGAGATTAACAGGAGGTTGTCCGGAGTAGCTGCTGCCATCCAGACATATAAAAGGTCGGGGAGGTTGATGGCCAGCGCCATGGGAATGATCCATTTCTTAAAACCGTCACGGGAAACGAGGAAACCGCTGATGATGCCGCCTATCAGTAGGGCGGCGACGCCGATGGTGCCATAAATGACTCCGACGGATGCGGTTGATAATCCCAATCCGCCTTGTTCGGCACCATCCAATAAGAATGGAGAGGCTATTTTAGCAAGTTGGGATTCTCCCAACCGATAGGTGAGCAGGAAGAAAAACATAAGTCCCAGGTTTTTCTTCTCAAAGAAAGTGACGAATGTCTTAAAGAAATCTTCCAGTAACTTACCCGGTGTTAACCCCGGTCTTTTGACATCTGAAGCAGGGTGAGGGAGAATAAAGCGATGGTATAGTGTCAGTCCGAGGAATAATCCTGCCATCAGATAGAAAGTGATGCTCCAGGCCATTGGAACATTGCCATGCGATGTTTCCAACCAGCCTGCCAACATAACCAGGATTCCCTGCCCGAAGATATTGGCAAAACGATAACAAGTGTTTCTGATGCCTACAAAGAAGGATTGTTCTTTGTTGTTGAGGCCAAGCATATAAAAGCCGTCAGCCGCAATGTCATGCGTGGCAGAACTGAATGCCATCAGCCAAAAGAATGCCAGAGTGAGTTGCACATAGTGTGGAGTCGGGATAAAAAAGGCAATACCGGCGAAACCGGCAGCAATCAAACCCTGCATGGCAATAATCCAGGAACGCTTTGTCTTGACCAGATCTACGAAAGGACTCCATAATGGTTTGATCGTCCAAGGCAGATATAACCAGGAAGTATAAAGCGCTATTTCTGTATTCGACAATCCCAGGCGCTTGTACATGATAACGGCAATTGTCATCACAGCCACATAAGGCAGTCCTTCCGCAAAATAAAGAGTCGGAATCCAGCTCCACGGATTTCGATTGTTTCTTGGTATTATGTTCTTGGCATTTCTTGTTGATATCATGGCATTAGTCTCAGATGTTATTCATATTGTTTTTCAAGTCTGCTTCCGGGATAATAGTGAGCTAAAATATCTTTGTAATAATAACCTCGCTCTCCCATTACTGCCGCACCGATCTGACAAAGTCCTACTCCGTGTCCCCAACCGGCTCCCGTCAGTGTAAAGCGGGTTGGAACATTTCCCTCTTCTCCTTTTTCCTTATCCACAAGGAATGCTGAACTATAAAGATGGGAAGGCGACAATGTACGTCGGATCTCTAATTCTTTTCCGATGGTCAGTGTCCGTAAAGTACCTACTATCTTTAATCGTATCAGGCGTCCGGAAGTTCCTCGCTCTACAGGGATTAAGTCTATGATTTCCCCGAAATCAATTCCCGAACGTTGATGGATTAACTCAGCTAGTTCCTGTTGGCTATAACTGATTTTCCAACGGTAGAAATCAGTCGTTTCCTGATCGTAGTTATTAAGAACCTGACTCAGAATCTTTTTATCCTGCGTATTACAGAAAGCATCCGGAGAAGTTCGTATCCATCGGTCCGCTTCTTCTTCCTGCGTCAGATCGGGAAGCTGTATTGCCGGACCTGTTATTTGTTTCTCCGAATCAGAAGTATGGGATTCCGGTATGTAATCTCGTTTACCGGTCAGATAAGGATGCCTCACATTCTCCCAACAATTCTGAAACTCTTCCATTGCACCGCCACAACATTTGGAGAATCGCGCATCGCAAATCTTTCCTTCATACATCAGCACCTCTCCACGGGTAGCTGAAACAGCTTCGATAGCTTGTGGAGTAGAAGCACGGGTAATTCCCTGATAGCGCTGGCAATGATCATCCGCACAAACATCAAAATGCGTATGCGCTTCATGATCATACCATTTGATAAGTTGAGAGTTGAGAGTGAAAAGTGGAGAGTTGGCTGCGCTGTCCGGCTGTATAGTAGCTTTCCATTTTTCATTCTCCACTCTCAATTTATTGATCAGCCAGCTTCTGGAAATGACTGCATGTGCTTTCAGTAGTTCCAAAGAGGCGGTGGCACTCATTTCTGATGAGATGACACTTGTCAGGTAATCTTCTATAGAGATTACATTGATGGCGGTCAGTGTCTCTCCTTCGACAATGATTTTCAAAGCTCCCTGGAAGCGTTGTACTTCTTTGCGTTCCCAATGAAAATTGATGCCGATGGTGACATCCTTTAGCTCAAAGAAGATCCCGGCATTTGGCTGAGGGTAGAATATCAATTCATCGTATTCTTTCCCTGACCAGTATATCTTTTCTTTTTGATAAACAGCCTTTTGTGCCCCTGAAACCTTTGTGCCGTCAGGAGTAGTGAAGCTTTCGGGAAAAGAAAATTCAATTTCTTTTCCCGAAAGGATACCGACTGTAATCTGAGGTTCTTCCATTTCTTCTTTACTAGGATGTTTGATCGGTGAGTGCTTTTAACTGTTCCTGTGACAAACTGACCTCCTTGTAAATCTGAGTGATTTTTTTAGCTGTTATCTTATCCAAATCTTCTTCTCTTACAATGGGGAATACGCCACACATCTCCGCAATAGCCGGGCTTATCAATAAGCCTTTTTTCCCTTGGGCATAATAACATTCCGGCCGATGTTTAGAACGTAGGAAAATAATACAGTTCCACTGTTTTATTTCATCGCCTCCAGTGCGGTTTACTGTTTCGAGTCCATACCAGGCAATCACATTGATTAAAGGTTCTTTGTCATGATAAATAGAAACTATCTTATCGTAAAGATACTCAAACATTTCAATGATCCCTCTTCTGTTTGGAGATGAAATGCCAATGCTCGTGGTGAACCCGTTTTCTAGATGACTATGTACGCTATCTTCAGAACTAAGCATGTCCGATATGAAAGTCATCCCAAAAGGATTGGCAATCTTTTCCTCTTTTCCTGCTGCCTGAAAGTGCATATGGTCAGGGGCGGAAGCTCCGCATTCCGGTCCGTTATATAAGATGAGGAACTCGTTCATGTTTTCGGCAAGGAAAAGCATATCCTCAAAACGGTTTTTGATGGTTTGCGGGGTATGTTCCTCTTCAATTATGGTCAGATGCCGGCGGAAAATCGGATAAGGATTGAGGCATACCTCATAATGTCCGAGTGACAAAGACGTTTGTTCTGCCGGGCGATTGTCATTGCACAGAAAACAAGGTCTTTCTTGTATGGACTGAGAGTCGGTCTGGGCCATTGTAGAGATTGCCCGTTGTGGATTTGGGAAGAATCTGACTCTCTTGGTGTCCCCTCCTAGTTTGAGTTCCAGCGTCTTTTCTTTTTTAAGATTCTGTTCTAATTCCTTATAATTCTTTTTTGCCAGCTTCCAGTCTTTTTTCTGTTTTTCTATCATCTCGTTGACGAGACGCTGAAAACTTTCATCGATGCTGTGCATCCGGATTCTTGCCTGTAACTCCCAGGTTCGGATACTGTCTTTGTAGAAATTGTTCCGGTTAATTTTTTCGATATCTAATGCTGCGTCAGAGTTGCCTTCCCAACGGCGGCAAAGATAGATTACATCATAAATACGACCGATCGTATATTCACGAGAAATACTCAGACCTATGGCATAATCTTCTCCATAACTGGTATTGGGGAATTTGATCTTGCGAAGGATGGGAGTGTAGAAGGCCCGTGGGGCACCCAACCCATTGATACGTAAAGCATTGTTGGGACCGTCCTCTACTGTCCACTCTTTATGGTCAATGACACCGGGAGCTATCTCGTTCATCTGAAAATCCGTCATTAGGTAAGTCCCTATCACCATTGCACAGTTCTGCTGATAGAAGGTATCGACGATTTTCTGTAAGGTATGCTCATCCTTATACAGGTCATCGCTATCCAGTTGCACGGCAAATTTACCGCATTTCTCATGGTGTACTCCTACATTCCAGCAACCTCCTATACCGAGATCATTCTCCTGGGGAATGATATGTATTAGTCTATTGTCCGCACTAAATTCCTGGAGGGCTTCGGTGGTACCGTCCGTTGAGTGATTGTCGATCACAATCACATTAAAGGGAAAAGTCGTTTGCTGGCTCAAAGCAGAATTTACGGCGTCACGAATGGTCCGGATACGATTACGGACAGGTATGATGACAGATGCTTCAAACTCAAAAGCTTCTCTGTCCAGGTTTACTGTTCGGGAAGAAGGTCTTACATAGGCATTGATTTCTTTCAGATGCTTGATACAAACTTTCTCCATTTCGATCTGTACTTCCCGATTTTTAGGATTTACGTAGTCGAATTGTTTTTCTCCGCTTTTCCGGGTATCTGTTTCTATTTCTGTGTAAAGGAACTCATTGATATGGATGATTTGAAATAGATTACCTAGCATCAGACGCATTTCATAAAATGCAGCATATTGGAAAACTGTTTCCTCCAGAATACTTGAAGCAAGGGTGAAAATTTCGGAATTGAATAAAAGCACCGAACCGAAATCAAAATCATCCCGGAGGCTTCCTTGTTGATAATCAATAACGGGAGCTTGTTTGAGAACTCCGTCAACCAGTTGGTAATGATCTGCGTATACCATTGCATTTTCTGAGGAGTTCTGTATAATCTGTGTCATGCGTTCCAGTGCGTACAATCCTAGTTTTAGCGGGGTCTGTTTCGTGTAAAGCAAAAGATAGCTGGCATCATCTGCGTTGTCAGCAATTGTTTTAATCGTACTTGTAGAGTAGAGACCGTTAATGAGGAGACATTCACACCCCGGTAAGCACTCTTTGTTGGTATCAGCGCTTAGCAGGTAGATTTTGTTCACTAATTCTGAAGCTTGCAATTCTTTTACAGTTTGTATCGTATCTTTCGGATTGCCAAAAGGTATGAAGCAATTGATTTTCTTTTTCATTTTAATGTTTTTTTATTAAAGAGTTGTTGATAGGGGCTGCTGACGATTTCCTTTTGATGAGCAGGCAAAGCCCCAGAAAAGTAAACGCAGCATTCAATATCAGTAACTCGTAGCTAATTTGATATCCATCGAACCAGGCTTCCGAATTTCTTTGCAATACGTAGCAAAGTGCAGGAGAAAGAATGGCTACTAACGGAATATATGGATCATAAACTTGTTTTTTAGTAAAAATGCCGAAAGCGAATAGTCCGAGAATTGGACCATACGTATAGCTGGCCAGCGTATAAATCGCATCAATCACACTTGTATTATTCAGCAAATTGAATACGAAGATGACGATTCCCATCACGAACGCCATCCCGATGTGCACGTGTTTCCGTATTTTGCTGAGTGCCGCTTCGTCTTTCTTGTGCGCATTCAGAATATCTACGGTGAAAGAAGTCGTCAGGGCTGTCAAGGCCGATCCGGCAGCGGAGTACGCCGAAGCTATCAATCCGATAATGAACAGGATACCGACTATTCCCGGAAAGTAATTGCCTGTGGCGATCATTGGGAACAATTCATCGCTCTTGCCGGGATTCTCGATTCCCTGTCGGGCGGTGAAAGTATAGAGCAATACACCCAGCATCAGGAAGAGCAGGATCACAAAGAACTGTGAAATCCCGCTTGTAATCATATTCTTCTGTGAGTCACGGAAGTTCTTGCAACTGAGATTCCGTTGCATCATATCCTGATCCAGCCCGTTCATGGCGATAACGGTAAAGACTCCTGCCAGGAATTGCTTGAAGAAATATCGCTTGTCGTTGACATCGTCAAAAAAGAACATTTTGGAGAGATCGTTGTCTGAAATCGTTGAGACCAATCCGCTGAAATTCAGATGCAGGCTGGAAGCTATATAGTAGATACAAAGTACGACGGAGACTACCAGACAGAATGTTTTCAGTACATCCGTCCATATCAATGATTTCACTCCTCCCCGGAAAGTATAGAGCCAGACAATGAGTACTGTCAGTATGACATTGATTATAAAGGGAATATGGAAAGGCTCGAAGATGAGTAATTGCAAGGTCAGACATACTAAAAAGAGCCGCACGGCAGCTCCGAGCATTTTGGAAATAAAGAAAAACCAGGCTCCTGTCTTATAGGAAGAAGCTCCGAAGCGATTTTCAAGATATTCATAGATAGAAACCAGATTCATCCGGTAGAAAAGCGGAACGAGTACGAATGCGATAATGAACTGTCCGACGATAAACCCCAGTACCATCTGCAGGTAGGAGAAGCCGCTGGCTTGTACCATACCCGGTACGGATACAAACGTAACTCCGGAGATAGTGGAACCAATCATGGCAAAGGCGACAATATACCATGCCGATTTGCGGTTGCCGACGAAGAAGCCTTCGTTATCCGCTTTATGTCCTGCTATATAGGAGATAGCGAAAAGGATCATAAAGTATGCTATGATAGTAATAGATAAGATAATTGGACTCATATCTGTTGCTTAAAATTCGTTCGCGGGTGAATATATTCAAATATGCTTTTCCTACAAATTGTACAAATGTAGGGAATTTATCAAATAAATGCATCCTTCTTATGAGTTTTTTATTCCGGGTGTGCCACCTGTATCATTTCTCGATGAGTGCCAGTTTTTGTTGAGAGAAGGAAGTTCAGGAGATATCTTCTCTAATGAAATGCCTGTAGTGACTGAAGTGTCGTGCATCCAGTCTATGAAACGGCAGGTATCAATCGTGCGGGGATGTTCTTCATCAGTTGCCAAGGCAAGGTAACCTCCGTCGTTGCTCAGTTGCGGAAATTTGGATATTTCGGTTATACTTTTGCCGTCAACCTTATGCTTTCTGATCAGTGTAGTTGCGGAGTGAGTAAAACAAATATATCCTTTGCCGGGAATAACAAGGTTTGTATTTTCATCTTCCTGTTTGAGTATTGTGGTACTGAATATTTCTCCCGTTGCTCTCATTTTAAACAGACGCAGAGACTTTACAGTGATATCCTGATCAGCAGGATTATAGAATTCGATGTATTCGGCACCGTCTTTGGCATTGTCATACATCACTTCGTTGAATAGTAACATATTTCTCACATTGTCAGGATATTCCGGCGATTCCGGTGTGTCAGGCTTGTCCGGTTCATCCGGAACGTCCGGTATGTCGTCCGGTTCAGTACTTGTTATTACATCATCAGACAACTGTATATGATGGAAAGTGAAACCGTCACAGCGGCTTTTTGTATAAACGCAGTATATGCCGCAGCAGATTGACTTTGTGATACTTGCGTCTTTTATTTGTTTCTCCTTCGTATATTCGGTTTCCGTTTCCATGCGTGTCCAGAAAGTCCAGTAGCCGTTGGCGTCGCATTCTACTTTGATAAATAATTTCGGAGAATTATTTCCTTTCATGAGTTCTCTTCCCGAAGCCAGTAATTTGGATTGATTCCCATTTTGCCGGTAAAGTGCTACATTGTCTTTTGTTCCTCCTATCTGAATGTAATAGCCGTTCAGATCTCCGGAAAGTATTTCCGATGAAGAGGCTAAATAGAAACGGGCGTAATTATTGGCGGAAGGATTAAAGGTGAGCCGTACCCCGAATTCCCATCGGGTGCTTCTTACAGAAGAAGAGGGGATCGTGATATATGCTGTTCCTGCATCTTCCTGCGGATCATTCAAGTGTACGCCTTCTTTGGTATTAATCGTGAATTTCTCGGTTTCTCCTGTCCAGGGAAGTTCTGATGTTGAACTGTCCGGTTCAAGGCTCTCTTTTTCATCCTCAGGCGGAAGCGCACAACTGTATAATAATATAATGAGGAAACTCAGAAATGTACATGCCTTGCAAATTTTCATACGGCTTTAAATTAGTGTTGTTATCTACCGTATTTGTTTGTGTTCAACGCAGAGGCAATTGCGGATCGGATAATGTTCATGCTTGCAAAGGTACAGTTTCTTGTTGAATAAATGCGAAAGGTTCTTTATTGTTTTCTGTGAATGTTAGAAATAAAAGATACGGATTATACGAATTAACACGATAGCTTTATACTTTCACAACGCTAAAACCGTGTTAATCTGTGTAATCCGTGCCTAAAAGTTATTATTCCTGTTATTACTCAAAGCGCGGCATCACATACTTGTCCGTATAAGAAGTGAAACTGATGCCGGGCATATAATGAGTATTCGAATTATTTTCCAGCTTCTTTATCAGTGAATAATCATCCGCGTTCAAAGCATAGTAATTATCGGAAGACGGACTCGTCACCCGTACCGTCCAGTCGAACATATTTCCAATAATGGTCAGCGCATCCGTTTCGGGATTGAATGCAGGAACTCCTGTTTTCACCACATCATACGTGCGGCTTTTCAGCACATAGAGGGCATTGTTGACATCTGTCAGGAAAGCAAGCGTCTTTTTATTTCTGAATTCCGTCAGATAAAGGTGCTCTAATGTTAATCCTTCCGGCAAAGTGATAGCACGAACGTAGGGACGCCCTTTCACCTGTTTCAGATGGAACAGACGACGGTCGGCATCCAACAGAAGGTATCCTTCGTCATACTCCTTCTTCACCGTCGGGTTTCCTACGATCTCAATGGCCGGAAAGCGGAAATTCTTCTTGGTCATAGCTTCTGTAAACAAGAGGCTTTTTTCTGCATTCACGCTATTGGAAGCCATATCGATAAACTCAATGCCTTGCGAAGTAATGCGGAAAACATCATCCGGCATCTTCAGGTCTACACGCCCGGACATCGACTCCAACAGAGGATAAAGACCGATGGAAGGAGCGTTGATATCCGTAGGTACGCTGCGGAAATTGAAATTCTCCGTCTGCACGATCTTCGGAGTGACCGCTATCCCGTTAATCGTATCCGGAAAACGTTCGTCGGACATCAACTGGCGGAAATAAAACATAGGCAGAATACTGTCGAAAGCTGCTTCGGAATAAATGTTTCCGGCAGCGTCGCGACGTACGGTTCCTTTTCCCTCTTCCTGTCCCATCAAGGCGAAATCGCCGATCACGAAACTATATAGAGTGAAAGGAGTCTTCTCCGGCTTTACGACAAAGAAGTTGTAACACCAAGGCAACTGCCAGAGAAGCAGGAAGGCGATGGTGACATATAATAGTAGGGTACTGAAACGTTTCATCTTTATTTAATTCTTCATTTTTAGTTCTTCATTCTTCATTATCTTAGTCCTGCTTTCCCGCTTTGAACCGTACGATGGAGAGCCAGGAGAAAGACGCGGTCAGCAACGTATAAACCAGCAGATACGGGAGGAATTTGTTATAAGCTTCCGGCGTGGGCGACAGGAAGAAGATTCGCAGTAACAGTACAGCGATAATGAGATTGATGATTCTGCGTTTCCATGCCGGTTCGAGGCAGATCCATGCGATGAGCAGGTAGCCGGAAATACCGGCAAGATACCACGTGAGGGCGGTCAGCAGTATATGATTCTTCAGTTCGTGAGCCAGTACTCCGCTCAGATAGACCTCCATCAGCAGGAAGTTGGAAGCGAAGCAGACAAGCAACAGTACCAAACCGGAGAACAACATATTGCCGGTCATTTTCAGTTCGGGATAGGGCAGGTGCAAAGTCAGTTTCAGACATTTGCGCTGCATCTCGGGAACAAACTGCACGATGGCCATCAGCACTCCGGCAATCAGGGGGATGTATTGTAACATATCGATGAATATGGCATCCCGCTGCATCATGACTTCCCATACATGCGCGGCGCCTTTCATTTCTATCACCCGATTGATGCGAAGCATACAGTAGCCTGTAAAACCGAGTGTGGTCACTACGGCAA
>OBYQ01001187.1_pt1 | contig 14112 bp, 6 predicted proteins | sample 1538221 | NCBI WGS metagenome assembly OBYQ01 (sample SAMEA2580200, study PRJEB22360) | human gut metagenome | biome: human gut; feature: human-associated habitat; material: faeces | place: Denmark | collected 2008/2010
CCCCGAGTCCGATTGGCTGCTGGGTGAGCACCGGATATCCGGTATCGCCACGCTGCCGGGAACCGGCTATCTGGCGCTGGCGTATGAAGCTCTGCGCCATTACTTTGTGCAAGACCAAATCTGCATTGATGAATTGGTCTTTTTGGCACCGTTGACTGTGATGGACAACTGCAGTGTTGACGTTTTTGTTGACATTTCACCTAACGGGCAAGGAGTTAGTGTCGAGGTGAAATCAATGACGGAGCGCTTTAGTGGCACGTTAACAACCCATGCCAGAGGCAGGGCGACGCGTCTGATGGTAGACGATAATGTTGTGTGCGATCTCACGGGGCTGATGCGCGAGATGCACACTATCACTCCTCCAACAAAGGAATTATCGAGCACGCACTTCCACTATGGGCCGCGCTGGCACAGCGTACAACAACTGTATGGCAATACCGCCCAGACTCAGGTTTTCGCAACGCTGGCCCTGCCCACCGTTGCCGCTAATGATACGATCGCACTGCACCCTGCGCTGTTGGACATCGCCAGCAGTGTTGTCGAACAACTGCCTGGTTTTCATACTGATTCGGTACCTTTCCTTTATCAGGATTTACGCCTGTACCGCCCGTTGCCGAACACCTTACATGTGGCGCTGACTGTCAATCGGCACGATGAGGAGGGTGACAGCTACGCTTTCACGCTCTACGACATGGCAGGCGAGATGGTTGCCCGCTGTGCGGCAATGGTGAAGCGCAAGGTACAGCTCCACATACAAGATGTCGATGACGACACGCGACTGCGCGTGCCCAGTGCCGATAACTACCAACTGCGGCTGGCCGCTGAGGGGGAGGGGGCAGGAAAGCTAGCGTTGTGCCCTACGCCGCGCTTAGCGCTGGGGGATTCACAAGTAGAGATTGAGGTACTGGCCACCGGACTGAACTTTAAGGATGTGCTGTTCACCACGGGATTGCTCCGGCAGCAGCCGGGTGAGGCTCCGCTGCAATTGGGACTGGAGTGCGCCGGACGCATTACTCGCGTGGGTAAAAATGTCACTGAATTTGCCCCGGGAGAGGATGTTATGGCGGTGCTAAACGGTGGTTTTGTCCAGTACGCACGGGTAGAAAGCGATTGCGTAGTGAGAAAACCAGCCCATTGTCGCATCGAACAGGCGGCTGCGCTGCCTATCGCATACCTCACCGCCTATTACGCACTGGTGGTGCGCGCTAATTTGCAACCCGGAGAACGAGTATTGATCCACAGTGCGGCGGGGGGCGTTGGCTTGGCTGCGCTACATATTGCCAAACGCTGCGGAGCACAGATTTTCGCCACAGCAGGTAGCGAGCAGAAACGCGATTACTTGCTTTCGCTAGGCGTACATGCCGTAGCTGATTCACACGACGAACAGTTCGCTGCCACTCTGCTGACCGCATCGGACGGACAGGGGATGGATGTGATCCTTAACTCCCTCACAGGCCGTCTGCTTGACGCTAGCCTCGCGCTGCTGGCACCGCTGGGCCGTTTTCTTGAGCTGGGCAGCAAGGACATTGTGGAAGACAAAGCGCTACCGATGCGTTTCTTCGCCCAAGGCGGCACCTTTATTCCGATTAATTTTCACGCGGCGCATGGTGCGTTTAGTCGCTACCTGCAACAGATTGTCGCTTGGATAGATGATAACACGCTACCGCTCCTTCCATGCAAATCCGTACCATTGCCCGAGGTTGCACGCGCCTTCGCCACCCTGACCACGCCGCAGCATATTGGCAAGGTGGTGGTAACGCATCGCACTGCGGCAGGCATGGACCGGCTGAACGCCATGATAGCAGAAAGGCGCCTCGGCGGCTATGCGCTCAGCATGAGCAATGCCGAGGTGATGCGCCAATTGTGGCCGATACTGAACACTCGCAGTCCGTGGGCGCAACTGCTGCTCTCACCTCGGGCGATCGATAGATTAGCGCGGGGCAACCGGGTGGATCGCGGTGTACCGTCTGCCGCTAACGATACGATTACTCAGCAGACAGTGAAAAAGCGGCCCCGTCCGGAAATTGGCGTGCCTTACAGCCCCGCGACACGTGAAGTGGAACGCGTGCTCTGCCAAATCCTGGAAGAGTATCTGGGTCTGGATAGAGTAGGCATTGACGACAACTATGCCGAATTAGGGGCAACCTCACTCGATATGGTGCAACTGAGTGGGCAAATGGCGCGTCACTATCCGCAAGTGAGCGTGGTGTCGCTGTACAACCACGCCACCGTGCGCCAGCTGGCGACGTTTTGCCAGCCCCCGGAGGGCGAGTCAAATGCGCCATCACCACAGCCTGCAGTACAGACGAATACGCGCGCGAATCAGATAGCAAAACGTGCTTTGCAAATTGCGAAAAATACTGCGCGCAGTCACACGTCTTTGCATTAATCCGGGCGCCTCCTCGCCCTGAAGAAAGGTAATGAAGTTTATGGAATACGCAAGCGAAATGAACGGCATGGAAATCGCCATTATTGGTATGGCGGTCCGTTTCCCGCAGTCCCGGACGTTACACGAATTCTGGCATAACATCGTTCAGGGTAAAGAGTGCGTCACCTTCTTTAGCGAGGAGGAGTTGCTGGCCGAAGGCGTCGAACAGAGTACTCTGGACAACCCGGCCTATGTACGGGCCAAGCCCTATATCGAGGGCATATGCGACTTTGATGCTGCATTTTTCGGTTACAGTCACAAAGAGGCGCAGACTCTGGATCCGAAATCCCGCGTATTACATGAAGTTGCCTACCATGCGCTGGAAGATGCAGGCTATGCCCAACGTACCAGCGATCTGATCACCGGGGTATTCGTGGGGGCGTCAGAAGATGTGGATTGGCTACGGCGTTCGCTGTCACAGATTGGCGGCGATGCGCTGAATCGTTTTGAGTCTGGCATCTATGGTCATAAGGATCTGCTCGCACATCTCATTGCCTACAGTCTCAATCTCAACGGTCCGGTGTATAGTCTCTACACCAGTTGTTCGACTTCTCTGAGTGCAACGCATATCGCTTGCCGCAGCTTGTTGTTTGGCGAATGTGATCTGGCGTTGGCGGGTGGAATTACTATCGATTTACCGCAGAAGTCAGGCTACTTCTGTCAACAGGGCATGATCCACTCCACCGATGGCCACTGCCGTCCTTTTGACAGTCAGGCTTCTGGCACCCTGTTTGGCGATGGCGCGGGTGTGGTTGTGCTTCGGCGTTTGGAAGATGCTCTGGCAGCGGGCGATCGCATCTATGCGGTGATCCGGGGTAGCGCGGTCAACAATGACGGTAAACAAAAAATCGGTTTTGTCGCGCCTGGTCATGAGGGACAGAAGGCGGTCATTTGTGCGGCCTGTCATCTGGCAGAAGTAAGCCCAGAAAGCATCGGCTACGTTGAAACCCACGGTACCGGCACCCGTATTGGCGATCCTATCGAGTTCGCTGCGTTGACGGAGGCGTTCGATACTTCACACCGCCAATACTGTGCACTAGGGGCTGTAAAGGCGAATATTGGCCACACCCACGCGGCGGCGGGCGTGGCTGGGTTAATCAAGACGGCGCTGGTACTTCATCACCGGACCATTCCGCCGCTCGCCAACTATCAAATGCCTAACTCGAAGCTGGATCTGGCGCATTCACCGTTTTATATCCCGATACAGCCGCAGGAGTGGCCCGCATCGCGGATGCCGCCCCGCGCTGGCGTCAGTTCTTTTGGCATTGGCGGTACTAATGTGCATATGATTTTGGAAGGGCTGAATCCTGCGGTGCGCGATGACCATGACCAAGTGCGAGCACCGGTGTTTATCCCTCTCTCCGCGCCGTCTTTCGAGCAGTTGGATGAGCTGACGCAACAGCTTACCCCGTTGCTGGCTACCCTTGATGCGTCAACGCTAGCCTACACACAACAAGTGGCGCGCCCCGTGTTTGATTGCCGCCGAGTGATACAAGTGGAAAACGATGGTACGCAAGCGATGCTGGCATCGCTGGATAACCTAATGCCCGACGCTCCTTGGGGCCTACACTGTCCAGATCTACGTACTACGAACGATTGTACTTACGCACAGTGGCTGGCGCATTCGGCACATTATCAACGCGAAGCGACTGCTCTGACGGCATTACTCGACGGCATGAATATTCCACCCGCTTATTGCCACGCTGAAACGTGGGCGGCACAAGCGAACAGCAGCCTGCTAATCAGAGGCTGCCAGACTATCGCCGCGCTAAAAACCTGGATGAACCTGCTACCGACATTAACACTGCTGTCGGGTGCTGGAACAGGCCTTTTGCCTGCCGCTGCAGCCAGTGGCATGATTGCGACGCAAGACGTGTTGCATTTGCTGTGGGAAATGGAGCAAAAGGCGCTTCATCTCTGGCTTCCTGAGCGCCATGAACCTATCCCCGGCTACGTGCTGGCTTGGCAAGGAAATCCCATCACCGATGCACAGCGTAACGACAGAGGGTTTTGGAGTGAAGCGCTGTTGGCAGATACCCGAGAACTGGGGGAGGGCGTTCACAGTATCAACTGGGTTAGGCTGCCGCCGGAAATAAGAGAAGACGTTGATGTATTGCGCTACGTGGCGCAACTGTGGTGTGCAGGTATCAATGTGGATTGGGCCGTGTGGTACGGCACTCCGCTGCCGCAACGCGGGAGCGCATCAGCATATCCCTTCGCACACAACCACTACCCATTGCCTGGACGGGTAATGGGTAGTGTGGAGACCCAACCCGAAGCAGGACCCGAAACGCACCACCCTTATCAGGCACGTCCCGTGTTAAGCGTACCTTTCGTAGCCGCACACTCGCGGGGTATGCAGTATATCACAGGTCTGATGGAACTGTTGCTGGAAATATCGCCGGTCGGGGTGGACGACGACTTTTTTGAATTAGGCGGGCATTCGCTGCTGGTGACGCAATTGACCTCCCGTTTAGAACGCGATTTCAACGTACATATCGATCTTTTGACCCTGATGGAAAACCCCAATCCGCGCAATATCTACGCGCATATCGCGGCGCAACTGGGGGGCGAAGACAACCTCGAAATAGCCTGTCAGTAAAGGAGCTCAATGATGAACGTGGCGGTAATAGGTGCAGGAGTAATGGGAACTGGCGTCGCTCATAACATGGCGCAATACGGCATATCAACTAACGTTGTGGATATTTCTCAATCTCAGTTGGATAAATGCCGACAGATGATCGAAGCGAACTTACGCTTATATAATTTTCACCCGCAGCATAAAAAAAAGACGCATAGCACAGCGGAGATAATGGAAAATATCCGTTTCACAACTGAGTTGGACGACATTGTAGAATGTGATTTGGTGATTGAGAATATTACTGAGGATATAGAGAAAAAAAATGCACTATACACACGGATGAATACGATCTGCGGCGCGTCGACAGTGTTTGGTGTTAATACGTCCGCCATATCTATCACTGCGTTGTCAAAATTAATGCGACATCCGGAGAATGTAGTCGGCGTCCATTTTATGAACCCGGTACCGCTGATGCACACCGTCGAATTAATCCGTGGTGTACATACTGCAGAGCGTACACTGAACATATTTCACCACTTATTTGCTCAGTTGAATAAAACCGGCATCGTGGTCAATGATTCTCCGGGCTTTGTCACTAATCGTGCCATGATGATTTTTGTTAACGAAGCCATATTTATGGTGCAGGAGCAGATCGCCCGTGCTGAGGATATCGATACGTTGTTTAAAACCTGCTTCGGGCACAAGATGGGGCCACTACAAACTGCCGATTTGATTGGCTTGGATACGATTTTGCAATCGTTGCAGGTGCTATATGAAAGTTTTAATGATGATAAGTATCGCCCCAGCTTTTTATTAAAGAAAATGGTCGATGCAGGGTATTTGGGCGTGAAATCAGGGCAGGGGTTTTATCGCTATCAACAGACGTACGCCGAGCAGTGATTCTGGGTTAACCAGATAGGGATATGAATATGAAAAAGCAAGATATGAAAGCCGCCATTCGGGAATTTCTTTCACGCTCATTACGTGGGCATACGTTGAACGATGATGACGATATTTTTTCTCTCGGGCTTGTCCATTCGTTATTTACTGTGCAAATCATACTGTTTATAGAAAAAAATTTTCAGGTTGAGCTGGAAGTGAGTGAGTTGAAAACAGAACAGATTGCTACCGTCAATAAAATAGTGGAGCTCATTCAGCGACAAACAGGCCTGGAGTAAACTATGTGCACTGAAAATTATGAGCTGGCTCAGCAAGAGGCAGTCCTGTTTGCCAAACAACATCTCGCCCTGGCTGCACAGAATATTGAACGTCAGCAGTTTATTGTGCCAGACATTATTTCTTGCGTGGCGCAGGCCGGGTACTTAGGTGCGTCAATCCCCCAAAAATATGGCGGACGAGGTTACGATTCTTATCAACTGTGCGCTTTGCATGAAGTGATGGCTGGGGTTCACGGTTCGTTAGAAAATCTCATAACAGTGACTGGCATGGTCAGCACGCTGCTGCAACGCGTGGGCAGCGCAGCGCAAAAAGCCCATTATTTGCCAAAGCTGGCAACGGGGGAATTGATCGGCGCGATTGCCCTCACAGAGCCGAATATCGGCAGTGACTTAGTGAACGTGGAAACAGAATTACAGCAGGATGGCGACGGTTGGCGGCTGAACGGGAAAAAGAAATGGATCACGCTAGGGCAGATTGCTGATTTTTTTATTGTTTTAATCCACTGTGGTAATCAATTAGCGACAGTGCTTATCGATCGCAATACCGACGGCTTTACTATCACTCCACTCAACGACATGTTGGGGTTACGCGGCAATATGTTGGCAGAGCTGCATTTTAATGACTGCCGCCTGAAGGAGGATGCATTGCTCGGTCCGCTCACCCCTGGGGTACCGCTGGCGGTGAATTTTGCGCTCAATGAAGGGCGGTTCACCACCGCTTGTGGCAGCCTAGGATTATGTCGGGCCGCTGTGGATGTGGCAGCGCGCTACATCCGCCAGCGTAAACAGTTCAAGCGGCGGTTATTTTCTCATGGCATTGTTCAGCACTTGTTTGCCACAATGCTGACCCAAACGCGCAGTGCGCAACTAATGTGCTTCAGCGCGGCGGAATACCGCGAAACGCTGCACCCGGCCATGATAAACCAAATCCTGATGGCGAAGTATGTCGCTTCCAAAGCTGCGGTGGACGTGGCCGGGAAGGCGGTGCAACTGCTCGGTGCGAATGGTTGCCATGCCAAAGTACCCGTCGAACGTTACTACCGCGACGCCAAAATCATGGAAATCATCGAAGGGACATCGCAAATTCATGAAATCCAAATTGCGATGAATTACATGATGGGGAGTGAAGCATGACGAAGGATGTCGCACTGATGTTCCCTGGCTCCGGTTCGCAATATGTAGGCATGGCACGGTGGCTGTATGAGCGTTATCCGCAGGTGCGTACTCTGTTTGATGAAGCTAGCCAGATCACGGAACGGGACATGGCAGCGCTGTGCCTGTCGGGTACTTTGGTACAACTTGCTGAGCCGACGGCAATGGCGCTGGCTATCTATACCACCAGCGTGGCCCACTTTGTCGCGTGGCAGCAGTTTTTGGCGCAAACCGGTGTCCATGTCAACCTACGTTATATGTTGGGTCATAGTTTGGGCGAATATGCTGCGCTGACCTGTAGTGGTGCGCTGAGCTTTTCCCAAGCACTGGCGCTGGTGGCGATGCGTAGCCGTTTAGCCAGTGAGATCGCCCGCGAAATGGACGCGAGTACCACTATCATCAAGCAAGGGAATCAGGCACTGGTGGCAGCGGCGTGCGAGGTGGCGGAGCGTGAAACCCGACAGCAGGTCGGTATTGCCTGCTTCAATTCGCCGCAACAGTTTATGTTATCCGGACAAAACTCGGCCATTATCGCCGCCGAGCAATACCTGCTGGATCATGATCGCCAAGTCGAAGTAGTGCCGCTGATTGGTGGTGTTCCTTACCACAGCCCACTATTGAAACCTTGCGGACAGCAATTGCGCAAGGCGCTGGATCGCTGCGAATGGCGACGTCCGTGCTGCCCAGTGATCTCCAATGTCAACGCTCAACCCTATCCCGATACGGTCACGCCAGTCCAGTGGCTAGAACAACAGCTCTCTCAGCCAGTGCAGTGGCAGCGCTCTCTCACCTACCTGACAGGACACTTGTCACCGATCGCGATAGAGATCGGTCCGCAAAGTGTGCTGAAAAACCTGCTGCTGGAGAATCGCTATCCAGCACCAGTTTACGCATTTGACAATCGTCATGATCGTGCGCAACTAGCATTGGTGCTGGGGGATAACATGGCGGTGAAGACCGATCCGGAAGCCGTGCGCCGCCAACGCATCACGCTGCTCGCCGATGTGGCTGCCAGTGCGCAATTGAAAGAATTGCTCAGTCGTTTTTTTGAGCGCATCCAGCAGATTGAGCAGCGCGGCACATCCAGCGAAGAGGACATTGCTTTTTTGCATGAGCTTCTTGAACAGGGATTTCAACTCAAAGGCAGTAGTCAGGCAGAAATCGACGCCTGCCACGCGCGGTTGGCTTCCGACAACGGCGGACAGGCGTAACCCGTCACGCCATTTTACGTACTTATCTCGCTTTGAAGGCCAGAGTTATGGAACAGCAAGGGATTATGAGACAGTTGCCTACCGACGACCAAACGATAGTCGACTATTTGTATCGTATCGCCGGAGAATATGGGGAAAAAGCCGCTGTATTGATGGGGGACGCGGCGCTGAGCTATCACGATCTTAATGCACGCTCTAACCAACTGGCGCATTATCTGCGTGGGCTGGGGATCGGCGAGGATCGTGTGGTAGCTATCCGCCTGCCGCGCGGCATGGCAATGCTGATTGCCATTTTCGCTATTGTAAAAGCTGGTGGTGCCTATTTACCGCTGGCGTACAATGCACCGCGTAGCCGCATTGAAAATATACTGAGCAACAGCGGCGCTGTTTGTCTGATCGGTACTGACGATGGTGATCGCTGGCCGATTCCTCGCGTCGAAATCGACAGCGCGGCGGTCAGTGCCATGCCAACGACGGATCTGCGTTACCGACCACATGCGCGGCAACTGGCGTATATTATTTACACCTCCGGTTCCACCGGTGTCCCTAAAGGGGTGGCGACGGAACATGCAGCGCTGCTAAACCGAATTGTCTGGATGCAGAACGCTTATCCTATCAGTTCTCAGGACGTGCTGTTTCAGAAGACGGTGTACACCTTTGACGTCTCTGTCTGGGAGATGTTCTGGTGGGCGATGTACGGCGCATCTGTAGTGCTGTTACCGTCCGGACTGGAGAGCGATCCGCGAACCTTGGCTCGACTGATTCAGCGTCACCGCGTGTCGGTTGTGCACTTTGTCCCTTCGATGCTGAACCTGTTTGTCGAGTATCTGGAGATGAAACAGGATCCTCGTTTGACCGCCTCATTGCGATTAGTGTTTTCCAGCGGTGAGAAACTCACGGTCCACAGTGTGGCTCGCTTTTATCAATCGGTGGCGCAGGGTGATCTTATAAATCTCTATGGCCCGACCGAAGCAGCAATCGATGTCAGTCATCACCGCTGCCTGCGCGGGTACGACTACGACGATATCCCTATCGGTCAAGCGATTGACGGTTGCCGACTCTATGTGCTGGATGACCATGGTAATCCGGTAGCAGACGGCGAAGAGGGCGAACTGTATCTCGCTGGTATCGGGCTGGCACGTGGCTATCTCAACAACGTGGCGTTAACTGATCGCTGTTTTACTATACATCCAACTTTGCGCCATTTAGGGAAACCGGAGCGGCTGTATAAAACTGGAGATCTGGTGTGGCGCGACGGGGAAAGCCAACAAATTCATTACATTGGCCGTAATGATTTTCAGATTAAAATTAGAGGGTTGCGCGTTGAATTGGGAGAAATCGAAGCCCATGCGATGCGTTTCCCGGGGGTACAGCAGGCAGTCGTGGTGGCGGATCAGGATGATCCCGACAATCAGTTGATTTACGCTTTTGTCGTCAGTAGCGTGCCGCTCAATTTGGCGGCCTTAATGGACGCACTGTCCAAAAACTTGCCTGCCTACATGCTGCCGAACCGTTTGTTGGCAATGTCAGAGTTACCACTCTCCGACAATGGCAAGTGCTGTCGTAAAACGTTGCTCGACTTGGCGCGGGCGTACTCAGCCAGTCGCGTCGATTTACGTGAAACTCCCGCCGTGCGCTACCTACCGTTGTCATCGGCTCAATCGTCGATGTGGTTTATGCAACAATTGGCGCCGCATACTGCACTATACAATAACCCCACCGCCTTGCTGCTTGAAGGAGAACTGGATCGCACGCGGATGGACGGCGCGATTCGTCAATTGATGAGTCGGCATACTCTGTTACGTGCTATGGCGGAAACCCACAATGGACAACCAGTATTGGCGGTGCCTCAGTGCGTATCGTCGCAGGCGTTGCTGACCATAGTGCCACTCCCCTCGGTGAGTGATGATAACGCGCTACAGGCGATGATCAACCAGCGTGCGGCACACCCCATGCCCTTAACGTCAGGCACACCGCTGTGCCGGTTTGAACTGTTGACGCTCGATGACGATCGTAGCGTATTGTTGATTCATCTGCACCACATCATCAGTGATGGCTGGTCGAAAGGCGTTTTGTTACGCGAATTGCAGGCCGCATATAACGGTGAATCGCTGACGCCAGAACCGTTGTTGGAGTATGCCGACTACATGGAGTACCAAGAAGAGTGGCGTCAGAGTGACGCCTATCAGGACGCGATGCGTTACTGGCAAAATACCCTGGCGGGGACGTTGCCGATTCTTGATATCCCCACCGATCAACCGCGTCAGAAGGTGGCACGTTACCAAGGCGCGTTTGTTGCCTTCGCATTGTCTGCCAACACATGCGAGCGAGTGTTGGCGGCGGCGCGTGCGCAGCGCGTGTCGTTGTATAACTATCTGCTGACCGCCTTCGTCCTCCTGCTGCATCGTAATGCGCGTCAACAGGAATACATCGTCGGTATGCCGATTGCTGCGCGGCTGACGAAAGAACAGGAGCATATGATCGCGCCGCTGGTCAACGTACTACCGCTGCGCTTACCTCTTGACGAAGCGGCATCGTTTTCCGAGTTAGTACAGACGATCAGAGGTATTCTGTTTGCCGCTTTCAGGCACCAGCGTCTCGAATTTACCGACATAGTGCGCGCAGTGAATGTGGATCGCAGCGCCGGACATTTCCCAATATATCAGTGCATGTTCCAACTCGACAATATGCCTCTGGCGAGCCCGACACTAAACGGTGTCAACGTTACACCATTATTGTTGGATACCAGTGCATCTCAGGTGGATATTTCGCTAAGTATGCAGCATATCGATGGGCGCATCACCGGCACTTTCGAATACGACGCTGGGTTATACAGTGCGGATCGTATTCAGCACCTGGTGGCGCAGTGGAGAGAACTGCTAGATGAGGCCAGCAGCCAACCCACGCAGTTAGTCCGCGATTTGATTCGTTTCACCCCTCGAGAGCACGCTTGGCTGGCGCGGCACAACGCCACTGAAGTTGCTCTGCCGCCCGTAGATAACCTGCTGGCGCTAGTGTTACCGCACTGCCAGCAGCGCCCTACACAGGTGGCTTTGCGCCACGCTGACGACGCCATGACCTATGGCGAATTGCAACAGGCCACGATGCAGATGTGTACTTGGCTGCGTGCGCAAGGCGTAAAACGCGGAGAATCTGTCGCACTGCAACTGCCTTTTTGTTTCGAATTGATTATCGCACAATTGGCGATCCTCTCTTTGGGGGCGAGCTATGTGCCGCTGGATGGTAACGCGCCAGCGGCCCGCAATGCCCTGATCTTGGCGCAGGCAACGCCGTGCATGCTGCTGGTGGCGCAACCGCTGGAATCCCCTCATGGGCTGACGATACCTTGGGTGCTAGTGCCTGACTGGCGTAGCCTGCTGACAGAAATACCGAACCTGCCAGTTAGTGTTGCGCCAGATGCTTTAGATTGCGATGCGGTGGTGATCTTTACCTCCGGTACTACCGGGCAGCCCAAAGGCGTCCGACTCAGCCAACGTAATCTGGTCAACTTAACCGCATCCTTTATATCCAGCTATCAAGTGACGCATCAGGATGTTCTGCTACCCATTACCTCAGTCGCGTCTGCTAGCTTTGTCGGGGAGGTACTGCCGCTGCTCGCCGCTGGCGGTACCTTAGTATTGGCGCAAAAAGCGCAGAGTTTGGATAGTGATGCGCTCATTGCGCTGCTGGCATCTCAGCGGGTGACTATCCTGAGCACCACCCCATCGCTTTCTGCCAGCCTCTCTGTGCTGGCTCAGTCGATGGGATCGCTGCGCTTGTTTCTGTGCGGTGGTGAAGCGTTAGAGTATGAGCAGATAGCGCCGCTTCTGCCGCACATGGCAGTGGTTAACGGTTATGGCCTGACCGAAAGCGGTATCTGCTCGACCTACTTTCCTGTCGCAAAGCGTAGGGAGCAAGAAACGGGAGCATTGCCCATTGGCCGCCCGATTCAGAACACCCAAGCTTATGTGGTGGATGCATATAATCGTTTGGTACCGCCAGGTGCCTGTGGAGAACTCTGTTTCTCTGGTCTGGGCATTTCGCCCGGCTACCTTGATGCACGACAGGATCCCGAGCGCTTTGTCGAGTTGCCGGAATACCCTGGCGTTCGGGTGCTGAAAACTGGCGATCGTGCTCGTTGGGCAACCGACGGGATGTTGTTCTATCTCGGCAGACAAGATCGCCAAGTGCAGATCCGTGGATACCGAGTTGAACTGGGCGACATCGAAAGCCTACTGAAACAGCATCCGGATATTGCTGATGCGTGGGTCGATGTGCGACGCAATGCGGCGGCAACGCCGCTACTAGTGGCCTTCTATTGCAGCGTCAACGGCGTTGCGCTGGATGCTCAGCAATTGCGCGTATGGCTCAGCCTGCGGCTTCCGTTGCATATGCTGCCGTTGCTCTACGTGCCGCTGAGCGCCATGCCGCTAGGTGTAAACGGCAAAATCGATCCCCAGTGCCTGCCGCTGGTCGATCTGCGGCAGTTGGAAGGGCCGGGCGAGTATGTCCCTCCGGCAACCGAACTGGAACAGCGTCTGGCGGAGATCTGGCAGCAGTTGCTTGGCCTGGAGCGTGTCGGCACCACCACAAATTTCTTCGATCTCGGTGGACACTCACTTCTGCTAGTACAGATGCAGCAATACATCGGGCAGCAGTGCGGTCAGCACGTGGCGTTGGTTGACCTGCTGCGCTTCACTACCATCAAACGCTTGGCGGAATTTCTGCTGGCCCCGGACGCAGCGCAAGGGACCACAGGAGATCAGACACAACTGCGTGCGGCGAAGCAGCGTTTGGCCTTTGGTCACACGCGCTGGGCAGCCACAACCGACAGTCATCACTGATTCCACTGAATGAAACGCGTGATAAACCTGAATATAGGGGGAAAGCAACATGGCAGAGAATGATTTTGGTATAGCTATCATTGGGATGGCGGGGCGTTTCCCTCAAGCCGATACGGTACAGGCGTTTTGGGAAAATCTTCTGGCAAGCCGAGAGTGCATTTCCTTTTACAGCGATGAGGAACTGCTGGCGATGGGAATCAGTCCTGAATTTGTTCAGCACCCAGATTACGTCAAGGCCAAAGGGGAGGTAGCTGACATCGATAAATTTGATGCTGCTTTCTTCGGTATCGCACCCCGAGAGGCGGAGCTGATGGATCCTCAGCACCGTGTCCTGTTGGAAACCGCGTGGGCAGCCTTCGAAGATGCGGGCTATGTGGCTGCCGATTATCCGGGGGATGTGGGTATTTTTGCTGGCAAAAGCATGGATTCCTATTTGATGCTGAACTTGATGCCGCACTTTAAACGCGTTTTCTCTTCTGGCAGTTTGCAGGCGGCCATTGGTAACGACAAAGACAGTATCACTACTACCATCGCCTATCACCTCAACCTGCGCGGCCCGGCGATCACGGTGCAGACTTCCTCATCGACATCCTTGGTGGCGGTGTGCGTGGCATGCCAAAGTCTGTTGACTTGGCAGTGTGACATGGCGATTGCTGGCGGAGTAACGCTGGGGGCACCAGCAAAAACCGGCTACTTGTGGCAGGAAGGATATCCTGCG
>OBYQ01001198.1_pt1 | contig 13977 bp, 6 predicted proteins | sample 1538221 | NCBI WGS metagenome assembly OBYQ01 (sample SAMEA2580200, study PRJEB22360) | human gut metagenome | biome: human gut; feature: human-associated habitat; material: faeces | place: Denmark | collected 2008/2010
ACCGGAGAGTCACCTGGGATATTCATGGAAGGAAACAGGTGGTCTGGCGGTGTATTAACCGGGCAGAATTTGGAAAACGATACTGCGGAGATTCACCGAGTATCCCGGAAGAGGTTCTGCACCATGCGATATTGGAAGCGATCCGATCCTTGGTCCAGAACCATCAGAAAGATATAGAAGCCAATCTGGAAAACGCTCTGCTGGATAGTTTCTCAGATAATTTGGCTGAACTTCCCCCGGAAGCAGTCAAAAACAAACTGAAAAAATTGGAACAGGAATTTGACCAATTGCTGGTTATGGCCGGAGAAGGAAATGAAATTGCGGACCGAAAGTTAGAGCAGATCGGAAAGGAAATGCGGGAACTGAAAGAAAAGGATCGGGAATTGGAACATTCAGAAGAAAGGCGAAACGCTGTCGAAGAAAAGCACAGGAAGATTCGGAAACTGATCTCCTCAGAAAATCTAAGTTTAGAAGAATACTCCGAAGCCTTAGTATATCGAATTATTGAAAGAATTACGGTTCTGTCCAAAGAGCAAATACAAATCCGTTTTGTAGGCGGATATGAAATGACACAGTCACTGTTCTAATGGTAAAGTTTTATTCCTTTGTACGATATTGGCGTTTCAACTTTCTTGACAGACGATTAATTTTTGTTACAATAAATGTTAGTAAATATCATACAAAATAGAAAGTGCTATAGAATCCAAATTTGGAAGATTAAGTTGAATTTTGTTATCCTAATTTAGAAGAAGGTGAGTTGCGGAATGTGTCATGATATTAAGCATGGGATGATTTCAAGATTAAAACGTCCCATAGCTTTTTTAAGAAAAATCAAAATTCAGAAAAGAATGATGCTTTTTTTTCTTTTGGTTTCGATTTTGCCTCTATGTATAGTGGCGGCTTATTCATTTTTTAGCTCTTATGTAGATATAAAAGAGAAAATAGGTTTTTATTCGTATCAAATCACAGGTCAGGCAGCAGGAAATATAGATTTAATTTTAAATAACATAGAGGATATCTCTGATAGAATTGTAAATTCGGATGTAGTTCAGAGTGATTTTAGAAATGCATACGAGCTTGATGAATTGGAACGATTTAAAATTGACGATGAGTTAATTCATTCTCTGTCTGGTTATATGAATCAGAAATTTCCCCTGGATGGTATTTCGCTGTTGAACAGTAACGGTTTTTATAGGATTCATGTGGGAAACAAGCTGGTTTCCAGCAGTAAATACGGCAGTTCCAGTCTTTATAGAAACACATTGTTGCATAATGAAAAGCCACTATGGACGGCCCCTTATCTCAAAGAGATCCCTTCCACCTCTGTTTCAGCGCCGAAAAGCCTTGTTGTATATTCTAAAAATATTAAGGGCAGATGGGATGGAAACATAATTGGCGTGCTTGCGATTTCGATCAATCCTCAGGCATTTTCGCAGGTGTTTGAGAGCCTAGAATTTTGGCAAGGGGGAACGATAGGAATTATTAATGCAGAAGGCGGCTATATTTACTGCAACGACGAAAGTCTAATGGGAGAGCGGATTAAAGACGATCAGCTGATTCAGCAGATCAATACGTTTACACAAGAAGAAAGCAATCAATATTTTGATTATAATTTAAATAATACCAAAACGCTGATTTCCTGCAAAAAGCTGCAAAACACAGATTGGACAGTGATTAGTATGATCCCTTACTCGAATCTGATGAGCAAAACTAATAATATTTTGGTATTTACACTGGTAATCATCTTTTTGTTTATCCTCATCTCTATCTATGTTTCGTGGATCGTATCCAACAGTATATCTTATCCTCTCAATAAGCTGATGAGTGCGGTAAAAAAAGTAGAAAAAGGGAATTTTGATATTCAGGTGGATGAATCCGGCGAGGATGAAATGACATATTTAAACGTACGCTATAAGCAGGCGATTGACGAGATGGATCATCTGATTAATGAACTATATAAATCACGGATTGCCCAGCAGGAAACCCAGATTAAAGCCTTGAAAGCTCAGATTAACCCACATTTTCTATATAATACTTTGGAAACAATTAACAGTATTGCTAAGATAAAAAAGGTAGATGAGATTACTAAAATTGTACAAGGGCTGTCCTCGATGTTTCGATATAGCATGAAATCAGGGGTGGAAATGGTTACATTAGGGGATGAGATTGAAAATGTCCGTAATTATTTGTCTATTATGAAAGTGCGCTTCGATGATAAGCTGGATTTTAAAATCTCAGTGGATCCTTCGCTTTATGGATACAAAATGTACAAGTTAATTTTACAGCCTATTGTTGAGAACGCCATTCACCACGGGATTGAAATGAAAAAAGGAAAAGGGACGATTCGTATACAGGCAGTGCTGGAAAAAAATGATCTATTTATTACTGTTTCAGACGATGGGGTTGGAATGGACGGCGAGACACTGAGACGATTGAATGAAAGGCTGAAACAGAAGGACACCTTTATTGAAGAAAAGAAGAAAGGTGGCATTGGAATTATGAACGTCAATGCTAGATTGGCGTTGTATTATAAGAATAACTATCAGTTTGTGATGGACAGCGCACTGTCTGTCGGTACTAACGTACGGATTGTGATTCCGGCGGAGTTGTTGGAGGAGGACTGACTTATGCGGAAGGTATTGCTGGTAGAGGATGAAAAGCTTATTCGGGAAGGAATAAAAGCCTCTCTGGATTGGCCAGGCTTGGGATTGGAAATAGTTGGCGAGGCGGCTGACGGAGACAAAGGCTTGGAAATGTCATTAGCTCTAAAGCCTGATATTATATTAACCGATGTACGGATGCCTGGCATGGAGGGCATCGAAATGGCAAAGAAAGTGCTGGAACGGCTGGCGAATGTGCAAATTATTGTAATCAGTGGATATGATGATTTCAAATATGTGCGCCAGTCCTTAGTGCTGAGACTGCTGGATTACTTGATGAAGCCGATTAACGAGCAGGAACTGGAGGATGTTCTAAAAAAGGCGAAAGCAAAAATTGAACTTGCAGAAAATAAAGAACGAGAGGATTTTGAAAAAAGGAATATAGTTAAGCAGGGAAATCAAGTGCTGCAAAGAGAAATTTTGAATTGCTTGGTCAACGGCGACTATGATGGAAGCTCCTGGCAGCGCAGCGAAGAAGTCTGCAGGTTTATTGAGAGGTCCAGGCTTTTTTGCGTAGCGGTGGTCAAGACGCTCAATTTCAAGAGAGCCAGGGAACAAATATTCAATGGAGATGCGGACAGCCTGATTTATACGGTAGAATCCATTGGCAATGAGATCTGCGCGAAAGGACAAGATTTCTATTTTTTCAGAAAGCCGGACAAAATCGGGGAATTCATTATTATCAAGGGAATTGCAGAAACCCAGCCAGAGGAAGGGTACAGGCAATTGAAATTGATCTGCTATGATTTTGTCAAAGCGCTCGCTACGCATACGGAAATTGTTGTCAACATCGGACTGGGAAATGCAAAAGCTGGGGTTGAAGGAATCGCTCAGTCTTACCGAGAGGGATTGAGGGTTTGCCAAAAGACTAGCTTTTCAGACAAATATCAAGTGGCCGCATACGATTCCTATAAAAAGGGCTACGTCGAAAACGTATTCAGCGATTATGAGGAGATATTTAAAAAATCCTTAGTTGGAGACAGCGGATCGAAAGCCTTGGAAGTCGTTCAACTAATTTACCATAAGATTCAAAATGATAATCAGTATCCTAAGCGGGAGCTTTATAAAAATATCAGCAGATGGCTCCGTCTTACTCAAGAATGTGTGCAGCCCAGAAGTGCGGCTCTAACAAATTTTCAATCTGAAATCCCCTCGTGGGAAGAATTTGAGACCCTGGAAGAACTCTGGGATTGCTTTACCAGGCGGATGGAGGCAGAGCTTGCGAAGCTGAGGAAGCCAGAGGATGCAGAAGATACTATCCAAAATATAAAAGAATATATTGATCAGAATTTATTTACAGAAAACCTGTCGTTAGAGCTTCTTTCCCAAAAGTTTTTTATGAATCCATTTCGTCTGTGTAAGTTATTTAAAAGCAAGTATCACGAGAATTTCCAAAGTTACATCATTCATAGAAAAATTGAAAAAGCCAAAGAACTGTTAAGGGATTCTTCGGTCAAAATCTATGAAGTGTCAGTGATGGTGGGATATGAGGACGTGAAGTATTTCTCTAGAATCTTTAAAAAATATACCGGACTTACTCCCAATGAATATCGCGAACAATATCATGAGTCATAAATTAAGAAAATATCTGTCTAAAAGGAAGCGGTAAGGCCGCTTCCTTTTTTACTGGTTAAATTACTGGAATCACTGGCGAGATACTCAGTTAAAATCGGGGGACGATCCATACGAGAAAACAATAATCCGTAGGGCAAGCGATGTATACGAACTAAACTTGGTGTCTCTATATAAATATATGGTTTCTAAAAGGGAGAACCTTCAAATTATATTTGTTTTATTTTAATAGTACGTCAAAATGTTCACAGCTGATCCAAAGAAATTTCATATTAAGTCAAGAAAGTCCACCTAAAATGTCAAAATTACCACACCAAGATATTGAAAACCAGATGATATAATGAATCCAGAAAGCAGAAAGACAATAGGGCTAAGGAGGATGAATTATGGCAACATCTAGAATAAAGAAAGGAAGGCTGAATCACAGTCAAAGGATAGCGCCTTATCTGTTTATTTTGCCGGCAATGCTTTTAACGGCTGTTTTAATGCTCTATCCAATCTTTTATTCCTTATATCTAAGCTTCCACAAATACATGCTCAACGTACCGGTGGACCGAATGGCGTTTAACGGTTTGGACAATTATAAGTACATATTTACAAATGAGGAATTTTTATATTCCCTGAAATGGACCTTGATTTTTACAGTGGTTGTAGTAAGTCTGGAATTGATTTTTGGTATGCTGCTTGCTTTGTTTTTAAACAATAAGGCAGTGAAAAAAAGAGCGGTTCCCTTTCGGACATTGTTGTTTTTGCCGATGATGATTTCACCTATCATTACAGGTGTGATGTGGCGGGGTTTGTTTGAAGCCAAGTTTGGTCCGATCAATTATCTGCTGAATTGTTTAGGATTTCCCAGTGTTAACTGGCTGGCTGAAGAGACGCCAGCTAAAATTGCGCTGATCACCACTGACGTTTGGCATTATACTGCATTTGTCATGCTGGTGTTTTTGGCCGCTCTTCAAACAGTTCCGGAGGAGCTATATGAAGCTGCTATGGTAGAAGGCGCCAATGGATTTCAAACCTTCTTTAAAATCACCTTGCCGTACCTAAGGAACTTTGTTGCGTTAATCGTTTCTGTAAGATTGATGGATGCGCTTAGATTCTTTGATGAGATTTTTGTGCTTACAAAAGGAGGCCCGGGCATCTCCACGCAGACAGCCGGATTTACGGTATACCGATTAGCGTTTCGATACTCTGACGCGGGGGCCGGATCGGCCGGGGCATTTGTTTTCCTCATTTTGATTGCGGCGGTCTCGTTGCTCTCGATGTTTTTGATCAAAGGCAGATCGAAGGATTAAAAGGAAGGAGGAAAAGACGAATGCAGAGAACTAAGCGAACCAAAAAATTTATTTTGTTTTTAGTGATTTCTATTGCTACCATCATTTTTCTATTCCCCATATATTGGGTAATCATCACTGCGTTTAAAAATAGAGGAATGATTTATGCCTTGCCGCCTATCTTTTTCCCGGCAGGCTTTACTTTTGATAATTTTGTGGAAGCGTTTCAGACCAAGCCTCTTCTTTTGCAGTTCTTTAACAGCTTGAAGATCTCGGTGATCTCGACGGCGGTATCTATTTTAGTGGCGGCGTTGGCTGGATTTGGATTTTCCAGGTATAAGTTCAGAGGGAAAAAGGCGGCCCTCTACACGGTGTTCATTGTAAAAATGGTTCCGGGTATGCTGCTCCTAATTCCATTCTATATGATATTTCAGAACATTGGCCTGATTAATACAACTTTTTCTTTGATTATCAGCTATACAGCGATCAATCTTCCCTTTGCCATCTGGCTGATTATGGGCTTTTTTGATGAGGTGCCTGGTTCTATTTTTGAATCCGGCTTGATCGATGGCTGCGGCGAACTGAGGCTGGTCTGGAAGTTAGGCGTGCCGTTTGCGGTTCCGGGAATGATAGCTACCGGGATTCTCTGTTTCATCTACTCATGGAATGAGTTTCCGATTGCGTTGGTTCTTACCTATACGGAGGATGTACAGACATTACCGATTGCAGTGTCCGGATTTTTGGATACGCAGGTGGCGACGCCGATGGGAGCTCTTGCCGCCGCCGGCGTAATTGCTATGCTGCCAACATTGATTCTTTCTTTGACAACTCAAAGATATATCGTCAGCGGGCTTGCTTCCGGTGCGGTAAAGGGATGAGCGGTGACTCGATTGAAAAATCATAGCAGCGTAAACACGATACCCCTGGTTTGGAAAGTGCAAAGTTAAATTGCGACAAAACTGCGGCAAGGAAGGGGAAAATTAGCTGTCGGCTCTTAAAAAGGCCTGTTGCCGCAGATGAAATACAGGACTTGTTTTAAGGCAGGGCTTTTATGCCGGAAGTGTGATCCTGCGAAAGCCATGTCTGCAAAATACAATAAAAATTTTAGGAGGATTTTTATGAAGAAATCAAGAAAAACCCGCAAAGCCCTCTGCTTCTGCGCAGCTGTTTTAGCAGCATCGATGATGTTCCCGGCGTGCAGCACTAGTCCTTCAGAGTCTAGCTCCGCCCCAGGCAGTTCAGCGGAGTCTGCCAGTTCTACCGCTTCTGAAGCTACAATTTCAGCGCCTGAAGTATCCGGTGTTAAAATTGAAGATCTGGATGCGGGCGGTACGCTGACGGGACAGTATGAAGGGAAAAAGGTAGTAATTGGTACACGACAAGGCGAGATGGAAAACGGCTTAAAGGCGATAGCGCCCTATTTTGAGGAAGCTTCCGGCGCCACAGTAGAAATTAACGCTTTCCCAGAAGCCAACTATATGGATAAGGTTCAGCTGGATCTGTCCTCTGGACACACTTTTGACGTTATTTGTATGCCGGTAGCCTTTGTACATGGATTTGCGGAAAGCGGATTTTTACAAGAAATCGGTCAGTATACCCAGGATGAAAGCCTGGCAAGCCCCAATCTGGATTTAGATGATTTTATCCCCAGCCTTCTGGAAACCTATGGCATGTATAAGGGTACTTTCTACGCTCTGCCCTTTAAGCCTGACGTGCAGCTTTTGTTCTACCGAAAGGATCTTTTTGAAGACGAAGACATTCAGGCTGACTTTAAAGAAAAAACCGGTAATGAACTGAAAGTTCCCGAAACCATTGACGAGCTTTACGAGACTGCTGCGTATTTCACTAAGAGCCTGAATCCAGATTCTCCGGTAGAATACGGCTACAATATGATGGGCTTCGGCAATGCGAGATTTACCTTTACTTTTGGCGGTAAGGATGTCGACGCCAATTTCGCTCCTGGCTTTAACAATGAGGCGGGCGTCAAAGCAATGGGCACTTTCTTGGAGTTAAGCAAATATTGTACGCCGGAATGGCAGCAGTTCGATTTTGACGGTGCCAACAACTATTTCGCTCAGGGCGAGGTCGCGATGATGGAGCAATGGCCTGGATTGTCCAAGGTCTGCGAGGCTGAAGGCTCCAAAGTAGCCGGCAAGGTTGGCTATGCGCTGACTCCGGAAGCTACACCTACTTTGGGCGGCTGGTCCATCGCTCTTTCCAAGAGTTCTGACGATCCAGAACTGGGTTATAAATTTATGGAGTATGTCACCTCTAAGGATATGGAATTAATTAAGATTGAATCTGGTAATGATCCGTGCAGAACTTCAAACTATGAGAGGCCAGAAATTGCCGAATCCAATCCTATTTATCCTGTCTTAGGAGAGTCGCTTTCTCACGCAAAAATTCTTGCTGACTTTGACGTACCCTTTATTTCTTCCAAACTTAATGACCTGGAAGAGCAAACTATCGATTCTGTTGTAAAGGGAGAAAAAACCCCGGAGGAAGCAATTGAATCTTTTGCCGCCTCGGTAACAGAAGAGGTTAAGGCTGCTGGATTGGCCGAATAAACAGGAATAAAAGTCTATTTTCCGCACTTCACTGTGCTTGCGCATCAAAATATTCTTACCAGACCTCTAGCAGTTAAGAGTTGTGCGGAATTATGAGCGGGAAAGAGGTTTGGCTGAATAAGCCAAACCTCTTATGCCGTATATATGTAAATTTTTTCCTGAACTACAAACCTTCAGCGTTTTACAGTCCGAACATTTGACCCCTAGGCAGATGGCTTTCTGTTGGGGAGAGATGAACGGATCATTTGACAGAGGAAGGTACTATTTAAAGATTTTTTGCATCTCATAGGATATGTGTTAATGAGGAGTGAACCCAGCATATGAAAAAACCAAGTGAAGTTTTTATTGAGCCGAGAAGAGCGGTGGGAATTCGCGATGAAAAGATTTACGGACATTTCTTAGAGCACTTTCACCGCCAGATTTATGGCGGAATCTATGCCCCGGACTCTCCGCTGGCAGATGAGAGGGGCTTTCGTAAGGATGTTATTGACGCGTTAAAGGAAATCAGCCCTGCTATTATCCGTTGGCCCGGCGGCTGCTACGTTTCTGCATATCATTGGAAGGACGGAGTGGGAAAGAAACGACAGCCAGCTTATGATAAGGCTTGGAGAGTGGAAGAAACCAATGAGTTTGGCACAGATGAATATATTGATTTTTGCAGACAGCTCCAGACAGAGCCTTATATTTGCACCAATGCGGGTTCGGGAACTCAGGAAGAAATGAGTGACTGGGTAGAATACTGTAATCTGAAAAACGAAGGGAAATGGGCAAAGTTAAGGATAGAGAACGGTCATACAGAACCTTTTGCTGTGAAATATTGGAGTATTGGCAATGAAAATTACTACGATTCGGAAATCGGAGCGAAAAGCCTTGAGGAATGGGGAAGATATGTCAAGGAAGCTGCTAAAATGATGAAACGGGTGGATCCCAGCATAGAGCTGTTGGCTGCCAGCACTGCGGATCTTGACTGGAATATTAATCTTTTGCGCGAGGCAGGAGAGTGGTTGGATTGGATCTCTATTCATGATTATTGGGATGTATTAGACCAAAAGAACGAGCCATCGGATTATGAGACTTGTATGGTAAAATCCCTTCGCACAGGCGAAAAAATTGCAAAAGCCAAAAACATCCTGGGTTCTCTTGGCTATCTCGGAAAAATTAGAATTGCCTTTGATGAATGGAATCTGCGAGGCTGGCATCATCCGAATATCAATTCCAAAACAGAGGATTATCTGACGCCAAGGGATAAAAACGATATTAATTCCACTTATACAATGGCGGTTTTTACCGGCGGCTTTTTAAACGAATGCCTAAGGAACTGCGATGTAGTCGGGATGGCGAATTTTGCGCCTACGGTGAATACTCGTGGAATGATTTATACTCATGAAAATGGCATAGTCCTGCGGCCTACCTATTTTGTGTTCGAGCTATACACAAAATATATGGGCGACACGGTAGTAGATTCCTGGGTTCTGGGAAATGACACTTTTGAAGCAGAGAAAGACGGAACCACCACAGAAATACCAGCTTTGGACATAGCGGCCACCATAGATTCCCAGGAGAAGAATCTGCGGGTTTCAATGGTAAATAAGCATCCGGACCAAAAAGCGGAGGTTTCCCTTCACGCCTTTGCTATAGAAAACTATTCCTCTGTGAAAATTTATACTGTGTGGGGAGAATCCAAAGATGCCTTTAATGACATCGGGATCAATCAAGTAAAAATATTGGAAAACACACTGGTTTTAAATAGCACAGCGCAGCAAACTATAGAGCTTCTGCCCCACTCAGTCAATGTTTTAGTCTTTTGCCGTTAGAAAAATCTCTTGTCCTGCGAGTTTAAAGCTGAAAAAGAAACGCAATAAAAAGTCAATACTACCGGTACTGATAGAGTGATTAATGATAAAAGTAATATAATCTATCAAATCGCAGATATTTGCTGACGGTTGGCCTTTCTTTGTAAAGTATCCCAGCTGACAGAATCATTGTACCTGTAGAGGCCTGGATAACGTTAGTTGAGTAAAAAAGAGTGCTGATTTTATTCAGCAAGAAAAACTCTATAATGCCAGAGCTTTTTAATAATATCTTTTCAAAACCATGCTTTTATTTAAGCAGGACAGCCTCCTGACGCTGAAAGTTGTAGCTGTTTACAAATACCCAAGAGTGCAGTCAACTATCAAAGCGCTGTGGAGAATCAAAATCTCAATATTTCACTTGTGAAAGAAGAAAGGAGGTTAGTTTTCCGATAACTAGATTTTATCCCGAATCCTTTTCGTATTTACATTTGAAAGGAGTACACTGAAGTTATGAAAAGAGGCGTGAAAAGAGTTTTTTCCATCGGATGCATAACAGCCCTTCTGCTGACCTTGCCGACTGGCGCATTGGCAGCGGAAAGCACCTATCCTGAGGGCAAAGGGGATTATACTTACAACAGCGATTTGAAAACTCCCTGGTATGACGATGTGGATCCGGATAATCCTTTGCCGGAATACCCCCGCCCGGCTATGGAAAGAGAAGAATGGCTGAATTTAAATGGAAGATGGCAGTTCCAATTCACACAGGAAACCAACAAAGACAGAATTACTTGGGATTCTTCAAGGGAGATTATCGTCCCCTTTGCGCCGGAGGCCTCTTTATCCGGCATTGGAGAACACGATGACCGTATGTGGTATAAGCGTACCTTTACGGTCCCTGACGATTGGACAGGCCGCCGAATCCTATTAAATTTTGGCGCGGTAGATTATGAAAGTGAGGTTTTTATCAACGGAGAAAGCCTTGGCGTCCATGAAGGCGGCTACGACGCTTTCAGCTACGATATTACGGATTATCTTAAAGACTCCGGTGAGCAGGAACTTTTAGTTCGGGTATATGATCCCACAGACGACGGCAGTATCCCCGTGGGCAAACAGTCTGTGTGGCCGAACGATCGGAGAGAATGGTGGTTTACGCCATCTTCAGGTATTTGGCAGACTGTATGGCTGGAACCAGTAAGTGCTACTAGTGTAAGCAGCTTGAAAATGGAACCCGATGTGGACAATTCCCAGCTGAAACTGACGGTGAACACCGGTAAGATCGCTGGAAAGGATTGGAGCGCCGTAGATGGCAACTGGGCTTGGGATGCAGAGGCAGAAGCTTACGCTGGAACCGGTAAAGCGATGCTGAGAAATGAGCAGCTTATGGCAGACATGGAAAGCTATACGCTGACTGCCGATATCACTATGACAAACGGCGGTCAAGCCGGACTGATGTTCAACGCTTCCGACGCAGGACCTGGAAACGACAATTTCAAAGGCTACTGCGTCGGATTGGATACTGATGGTTATCTATGGTTGGCTAAGTTTGGTGCCGGAAATAACTGGGAGCAGGATATGCTACTGACTCAGCTGGCTCCTGAAAGCGGGGTCAAATTTGAAGTTGGAAAGACCTATACCATTACAGTGACGAAAGATACATCGACAATCAAATGCTCGGTGCAAGAAAAAGGTACCGATCAGAAGTCCTATGAAATTCAGGCAAACGACAGCACCTATACCTCTGGTGGAACAGTGGGGCTTCGAGTGATGGGCGAAAGTAAGGCCTATGATAATATTATTTTATCAGATGGAAATTCCGAGACTCCCGTTTTTACAGAGGATTTCTCTGCTGCAATCGATCCTGATATTAAAGTACAGGTTACCGTGAAAGATACCGGCTCAGAGGTTGCATCTGAAACAGGAACCCTCAACAGCCAGTTCAGTATTTCGGTTCCAAACGCCAAGCTGTGGTCGCCGGAAAGCCCCTTTTTGTACGATCTAGAGGTCAGCTTGATAAAAGACGGCGAAGTGCTTGACACGGTAGACAGTTATTTTGGAATGAGAAAGATTGAATATCATCCGGATGAAGATGGATATCAGCGCTTATACTTAAATGATGAGCCTGTTTTCATGTTCGGCACATTAGATCAGGGTTATTGGCCGGACGGTATCTATACAGCTCCCACAGATGAGGCGCTAATGTATGATATTCAAAAGCATAAAGAGCTAGGCTATAATACGATCAGAAAGCATATCAAGGTGGAGCCGCAGCGGTGGTATTACTGGGCGGATAAAATAGGTGTTTTGGTGTGGCAGGATATGCCCAGCATGTCGATGAACAAGGGCATGAAGGATCCCAATATGCCAGCGGGAGAGCCCTATATTGATCCGGATGCTCTGGAACATGGTTTGACCGCAATGATTGAACAACTGTATAACCATGCCTCTATTGTGGACTGGGTCGTGTTCAATGAAAGCTGGGGACAGCTTCCAGTAGGGTGTGACGTCAACGACCGCAACGGCTCAGAATACTATGTGAAGCTGGCGGAGGATTTGGATTCCACTCGTTTGATTACAGGAGCCAGCGGATGGTGGGATGTACCGAAAATGGGTGATGTAGTAGACAGCCATAGCTATCCGCTGCCAGCAAGTCCACAATCTAAAACGAGAGTAAACGTTTGCGGTGAGACAGGTGCAATCATCACCGATACTACTAAGGAGCATATGTGGGTAGAAACACCGTGCCGCGCAAATTGGAACGCATACTCTCAAAGGGAACTGGAATCTTTGTACGGCGATTTTGTCCAGCATATAATCCATTTAAACGAGGATCAAGGTCTGGAAGGAACTATTTACACCGAAATTTGCGACTATGAGGGTGAAACCGGGGGCCTGTTAACCTATGACAGGCAGATCGTAAAGATCGATCCCTTAAAGATCAGAGACCTTAATCTAAAAGTTTTGAAAAAGGATCGTTTTGGCGATATTGGTTTTGATTTTGAGGATGGCCAAAGCTTAGGCTGGACCTTCTATAAGGGCGATTGGAACGTTACCGATGGCCAATACTGCGTGGCTTCCGGGAATGAGGATAAAGCGTTGTATTATAATGTTGAGGTTCCCCAAAACTTTACGCTGGAAGGGCGGATTTCAGTATCCGATGGAGAAGGAAGCCTGATATTCAACGTACGTAATGCTATCGGTGGTGCAGACAACTTTGAAGGTTATGCTGCTGGAATCGATGCAACCGGAAAGGTATGGCTGAACCGCTATGATGTTGACTGGAATACTCATGGCGCGGCTCCGATTTATACTAGCACCGAATTGAAATCTAAGAATATGGTGATCACACCGAATACGGCATATCAAATGAAAATTGTGAGAAACGCTGGCAATATTAATGTATATATAAACGATAAGCTGATGCTGGCTGCTTACGACGATACCTATACAAATGGCTTTATCGGTGTTCGGGGTGGTACCGAAAATACGGTCAGGTTCGATGATATTTCAATTGTAAAGCTTGACGACACGCTGGAATCAATGGAGTTTACGGAAAAATTTGATGAAAACGCAGATAACTGGAATCCGGTAGATGGTTCCTGGAACTGGAACGGCGCTGGCGCTTATACCGGAACCGGAAAAACTGTATTATCCGACGGAACTTTGATGGATGGGATTACCGATTTCACTTTAGAAGCGGATATCACTTTGGATCACGGCGGACAAGCCGGATTGATGTTCAACGCTTCCCTGGCGGCGGCGGGGAACGATAACTTCTATGGCTACGGGATTGGCATCGATTCCGCTGGCTATTTCTGGCTTTCGAAATTCCTGGGGCCGGATAAGCCTGCGGCTGGCTGGGCCGACCATAGACTGCTGGCTCAATTAGATCCCGCCTCTGGTGTTACATTCGAAGTAGGGAAGACTTATCATGTAACCATTAAAAGGATTGGAGATAAAATTCATTGCTATGCGCAAGAGAAGGATTCCGGTCAGGAACCCTATCATATTCAGGCAGAGGATATTGTCTTTACGTCTGTCGGTACCATCGGGATCAGAAACATCGGTGAGTCTAATACTTATGACAATATTCGCCTGACGGCTGATAAAC
>OBYQ01001202.1_pt1 | contig 13919 bp, 5 predicted proteins | sample 1538221 | NCBI WGS metagenome assembly OBYQ01 (sample SAMEA2580200, study PRJEB22360) | human gut metagenome | biome: human gut; feature: human-associated habitat; material: faeces | place: Denmark | collected 2008/2010
GGTACGGGCCCTCACCGCGGCGGCGGGCGCGGGCCCCTGCCGATTGGGTCGACCCGTTCATCGGGACGACCAATTTCGGGACGACCAACCCCGGCGCCGTATGCCCCAACGGGATGATGTCGGTGGTTCCGTTCAACGTGATGGGCTCTGACGAGAACCTCTACGATAAGGACGCCCGGTGGTGGTCGGCGCCCTATGAGTACCGCAACAAGTTCTTCACGGGCTTTGCACACGTCACCCTGAGCGGCGTAGGATGCCCCGAGCTGGGCTCGCTGCTGGTAATGCCGACGGCGGGTGCGCTGGACGTCGATTACCGCAACTACGGCAGCGCATATACCAGCCAGACGGCCTCGCCGGGCTACTATTCGAACCTGCTGACCAAGTACGGCATCCGCACCGAGGTGACGGCCACGCCGCGCACGTCGGCCGAGCGCTATACCTTTCCGGAGGGTACGGGACATATTCTGTTAAACCTGGGCGAAGGGCTTACCAACGAGTCGGGAGCCTGGGTGCGCCGCGTGAACGACACCGAGGTCGAGGGCATGAAACTGCTGGGCACGTTCTGCTACAACCCGCAGGCGGTGTTCCCGGTCTATTTCGTGATGCGCGTCTCGAAACGCCCCGCGGCTACCGGCTTCTGGAAGAAGCAACCCCCGAAACAGGGCGTCGAAGCCGAATGGGACAAGGATGCCGGCAACTACAAGCTCTATACGCAATACGGCAAGGACATTGCCGGCGACGACGTCGGCGTGTGGTTCTCCTACGACATGCAGCCGGGCGAGCAGGTCGAGGTGCGCATGGGCGTTTCGTTCGTGTCGGCCGAGAACGCCCGCCTGAACCTCGAAGCCGAGCAGCAGGGGCGCTCGTTCGACGACATTCGCGCGGCCGCACGCCGCACGTGGAACGACGACTTGGGGCGCATCCGCGTCGAGGGCGGTACCGAAGCGCAGAAGAAGGTCTTCTATACGGGGCTTTACCATGCGCTGATCCACCCCAACGTGCTGAGCGACGTCAACGGCGAATACCCCGCGATGGAGAGCGCCGAGATCCGCACGGCCGAGGGCAACCGCTATACGGTCTTCTCGCTGTGGGATACTTACCGCAACCTGCACCAGCTGCTGACGCTGGTCTACCCCGAACGCCAACTGGAGATGGTGCGCTCGATGGTCGGCATGTACCGGGAGTGGGGCTGGCTCCCCAAGTGGGAACTCTACGGCCGTGAAACCTTCACCATGGAGGGCGACCCGTCGATCCCCGTGATCGTCGATACCTGGATGAAGGGGCTGCGCGATTTCGATATGGACGCCGCCTACGAGGCGATGCGCAAATCGGCCACGACGCCGGGCGCGCGGAACAGGATGCGCCCCGACATCGACCCCTACATCGAAAAAGGTTATGTGCCGCTGGGCTTCTACGCCCGCGACCTTTCGGGTGACAACTCCGTGTCGCACGCCCTGGAATACTATATCGCCGACCACGCGCTGTCGCTGCTGGCCGACTCGCTCGGCAAAAAAGACGACGCGGCGTTGTTCCGCGCCCGCTCGCTCGGCTATAAGAACTATTACAGCACCGAGTCGGGCACGTTCCGTCCGATTACCAAGGAGGGTAAGTTCCTCACGCCCTTCGACCCGCGCCAGGGTGAGAATTTCGAACCCGTCCCCGGCTTCCACGAAGGTTCGGCCTGGAACTATACGTTCTATGTCCCGCACGACGTGGCCGGACTGGCCCGGCTGATGGGCGGCAGACGCCGATTCATCGACAAGCTGCAGATGGTCTTCGACCAGGGGCTGTACGACCCGGCGAACGAACCCGACATCGCCTATCCTTACTTGTTCAGCTATTTCCAGGGCGAGGAGTGGCGTACGCAGCGCGAGGTACGGCGTTTGCTGGACAGGTACTTTACGACAGCCCCCGACGGCATCCCCGGCAACGACGACACGGGCACCATGTCGGCGTGGGCGGTCTTCTCGATGATGGGCCTCTACCCGGACTGCCCGGGGGAGCCTTACTATACGCTTACATCGCCTGTTTTCGACAAGGTGACCGTTACGCTCGACCCGAAATACTATCCGGCCGGGGAGCTCGTTATAGAAACGGAGCGCTCCGGAGCCGGCGACGTCTACATCGGCTCGATGACCCTCGGCGGCAGGCCGCTGAAGAAATACCGCATTTCGCACGGTGAACTGGTAGGCGGCGGCCGGCTGGTTTTCGGATTGCAACCCGAACGCAAATAAAAACAACATATGTCCCTATGAATTTAAAATCTCTCTCAGCTCTCGGCGCAGGCCTGCTTTTGGCGGCCTGCTCGCAGGCACCCCGTACGGATTCGCTGACGCAGTATGTCGACATGCGTATCGGCACGGGCGGCCATGGCCATGTATTCATGGGCGCCAACGTCCCGTTCGGCGCCGTACAGCTCGGCCCCACGAGCATCCCGCAGTCGTGGGACTGGACGTCGGGCTACCACATTTCCGACACGACGGTCATCGGTTTCAGCCACACACACCTGAACGGCACCGGTATCGGCGACCTGTTCGACGTCACGGTGATGCCCGTCGTGGGGCAGGTGACCTATGCCCGCGGCACGGAGGACGACCCGCAGTCGGGCATGTGGTCGTATTTCAGCCACGCCAATGAAAAGGCCCGCCCGGGCTATTACGCCACGCGGCTCGACCGCTACGGCATCGACGTGGAGCTGACCGCCACCAAGCGCGTCGGCCTGCACAAATATACCTTCCCGGCATCGGCCGATGCCGCCGTGGTCTTCGACCTCGAGAACGGCGGCTGCTGGGATGCTCCGACCGAAACCTTCATCGAACGTGCCGACGACCATACGATCAGCGGCTACCGCTACTCGACGGGCTGGGCGAAAGACCAGCGGGTCTATTTCACGGCCGAATTCTCCAAACCCTTCAAGTCGCTAGCCATTTACGAGGGCGGCGAGGACGGCGGCCTGCGCGAAGGCGACAGCTTCAGGGCGGAGCGCCTTTACGGCCGGGTCGGTTTCGACACTTCGGCCGGAGAGACGATCTATGTCAAGGTCGCCATTTCGCCCGTGAGCATCGAGAATGCACGCCTGAACATGCAGGCCGAGCTTCCCGGCTGGGACTTCGAAGCGACGGCCGCAGCCGCCGACCGGGCGTGGAACGCCGAGTTGCAGAAGGTGCGCATCGAGACTTCGGACGACGCCGCACGCCGCATTTTCTATACGGCGCTTTACCACACGATGGTCGCCCCGTCCGAATTCTGCGACGTGAACGGCGACTACCGCGGTTCCGACGGCAAGATCTACCGCGCCGCGCCGTTCGTGAACTATACGACTTTCTCGCTGTGGGACACCTATCGCGCCGCCCAGCCCCTCATGACGATCCTCCACCCCGAGAAGATGCCCGACATCGCCAATACGATGCTCCATATCTACCGGCAGCAGGGCAAGCTTCCCGTATGGCACCTGATGGGTAACGAAACCGACTGCATGGTCGGCAATCCCGGTATCCCGGCCCTGGCCGACGCCGTGCTCAAAGGCTACGGCGGCTTCGACAGGGAGCAGGCCTACGAGGCGCTCAAGCAGTCGGCGATGCTCGGCGAGCGGGGTATGGATCTGCGCATGAAATACGGCTATATCCCCTGCGACCTCTTCAACGAGGCGGTGGCTTACGACATGGAGTACGCCCTCGCCGACTGGGCCGTGGCACAGGTCGCCAAAGAGCTGGGCAAGACCGCGGATTACGACCATTTCCTCGAACGAAGCAAATCCTACCGCCATTTCTTCGATCCGCAGACCCGCTTCATGCGCGGCCTCGATTCGAAAGGCCGGTTCCGCACGCCTTTTAATCCGTTCCGCTCGACACACCGCGCCGACGACTACTGCGAGGGCAACGCATGGCAGTACACATGGCTCGTGCCGCACGACGTCGAGGGGCTGATCGGCTGTTTCGGCGGCAAGGAAGCCTTCACCGGGAAACTCGACTCGCTGTTCGTCGTCAGCTCCGTGCTCGAGGGAGCCGCCTCGCCCGACATCTCGGGCCTGATCGGTCAGTACGCCCACGGCAACGAACCCAGCCACCACGTCGTCTACCTCTACACGATGATCGGTCAGCCGTGGAAGACCGCCGACAAGGTGCGCGAGATACTGACGACGCTCTACCACGACCGGCCCGACGGGCTTTCGGGCAACGAGGACGTGGGGCAGATGTCGGCATGGTACGTCCTCTCGTCGCTGGGTTTCTACCAGGTCGAACCCGCCGGGGGCCGCTATTTCTTCGGCTCGCCGCTCTTCGACAAGGCTGAAGTGCGTGTCCGCGACGGTGTGCTGACCGTCACGGCGCATAACAATTCCGCCGCGAACAAATACATCCAGGCGGTGAAGCTCAATGGCAAGCCGTATACGAAACCCTATATTGCCTTCGACGACATCGCCGCGGGCGGTGTGCTCGAATTCGAGATGGGTGCCGAACCCGCAGTGTGGTATGAACTCTAAACATCGGAAGGCCATGAAAAAAGGATATATCGCATTTGCCGCCCTCTGCGCCGCCGCACTCGCTTCGTGCACATGTCCTTCGGCCGGGGAGCAGCGCCTCCGTCCTTCGGAGTACGTTTCGACGCTGGTCGGTACGCAGTCGGATTTTTCGCTCTCGACGGGCAATACCTATCCGGCCATCGCCTTGCCGTGGGGCATGAATTTCTGGACGCCCCAGACCGGCAAGATGGGCGACGGCTGGGCATATACTTACGGGGCGCACCAGGTGCGGGGGTTCAAGCAGACCCACCAGCCTTCGCCGTGGATCAACGATTACGGCCAGTTCTCGCTCATGCCCGTGCGCGGGGAGGATAAATTCGACGAGGAGTCGCGCGCCAGCTGGTTTTCGCACCAGTCCGAAGTGGCCAAACCCTATTACTATAAGACTTACCTCGCCGACCATGACATCCGCGTGGAGATCACGCCGACCGACCGTGCCGCGATGATGCGCTTCACCTTCCCCGACTCGAAGGAGTCGGGTGTGGTGATCGACGCCTTCGACCGTGGTTCGCAGGTCGGGATGGTCGACGACCGTACGATCGTCGGTTACACCACGCGCAACAGCGGTGGCGTGCCGGAGAATTTCCGCAACTGGTTCGTCGTGCGCTTCGATACGCCGTTCAGCGCCATCGAGCTGACCGATGCCCCCGGCGGATACAAACCCGGCAGCAACCTGCTCTATCCCGAAGGGCAGAAGTCCGTCACGGGCGAACATGCCGTGGCCAAGGTGCATTTCGCGACCCGCCGCGGCCAGCAGATATGCGCCAGCGTGGCGTCGTCGTTCATTTCTCCCGAACAGGCGCTGCAGAACCTCCGGGAACTGGGTAGCGACGATTTCGAAACGGTGAAGTCCAAGGCGCAGGCGCGCTGGGACGATGTGCTGGGACGCATCGAGGTAGAGGGCGGTACGGACGACCAGTACCGTACGTTCTATTCGTGCCTCTACCGGTCGGTGCTCTTCCCGCGTAAGTTCTACGAGGTGACCGACCAGGGCGAGGTCGTGCATTACAGCCCCTACAACGGCGAGGTGCTCCCCGGCTACATGTATACCGACACCGGGTTCTGGGACACCTTCCGCAGCCTTTTCCCGCTGCTGAACCTCGTTTACCCCTCCGTGAACGCCGAAATCCAGCAGGGACTCGCTAACGCGGCACGCGAGAGCGGTTTCCTGCCCGAATGGGCGTCGCCCGGGCACCGCGGCTGCATGGTGGGCAACAATTCCGCTTCGGTGGTTGCCGATGCCGTGGTGAAGGGCACGAACGACAAAGACCTCGGGGTGCTCTACGATGCGATGGTGTATGCCACGGAGCACGTGCACCCGACCGTTGCGTCGACCGGACGCTGGGGGCACGAGTACTACAACGAGCTGGGATATATCCCTTACGACGTGAACATTCCCGAGAACGTGGCACGTACGCTCGAATACGCCTACGACGACTGGTGTATTCTGCAGGTGGCGAAGAAACTGAACCGTCCCCAGGCTGAACTGGACAAGTGGGCGGCGCGTGCCCGGAACTACCGCAATGTCTTCGACCCCGAAACCCGTCTGATGCGCGGTCGCCTCAGGGACGGCAAGTTCCAGGCGCCGTTCAGTCCCTACAAGTGGGGCGACGCCTTCACCGAGGGTAACTCGTGGCATTATACGTGGTCGGTATTCCACGACGTCGAGGGGCTCGTCGACCTGATGGGCGGCCGGGAGCAGTTCGTCCAGATGCTCGACTCGGTATTCGTCGTGCCGCCGATCTACGACGACAGCTACTACGGATTCCGCATCCACGAGATCACCGAGATGCAGGTGGCCGACATGGGCAACTACGCCCACGGCAACCAGCCTGCGCAGCACATGATCTACCTCTATAATTATGCGGGTGCCCCGTGGAAAGCCCAGTACTGGGCGCGCGAGGTGATGGATCGCCTCTATTCGGCCTGTCCCGACGGCTATTGCGGCGACGAGGACAACGGCCAGACTTCGGCCTGGTATGTCTTTTCCGCCCTGGGGTTCTATTCCGTCTGCCCGGCTTCGGACGAATACGTCGTCGGTTCGCCGCTGTTCCGCAAGGCCGTCGTGAACCTCGAAAACGGGAATAAGATTGTGCTCGAAGCGCCGGACAACAGCCCCGAGAACCGTTATATCGGAGCCGTGCAGTTCGACGGGAAATCCTATACGTATAATTTCCTGCGCCATTCCGACCTCGTGAAGGGTGCCGGCGTCCGCTTCTCGATGCGTCCCGACCCCGATTACACGCGGGGTACGGAGCCCGGGGATGCCCCTTACTCGTTCAGCCGCGAATAACACGGACGGGTTGAACCGATGTCAATCCGCCGCGGCCGGTTCCGGCTGCGGCGGATTTTTTGTTTTTGCCGGAATCCCGAAATGTCGATAATTTGTCAATAGAATATGCCCGGGGATTTTGTAAATCGGCTGAAAAGCGCTACTTTTGTAACGTTGTTTTGACAATTGTTAGGTTAATCCGAACACCTCCCCATGACATCTACCGACAGAATCGACCAACGCGAACGTAAGAAACAGCAGGGCCAGGCCGCTGCGTTCTATTCGTCGTCGTGCCGACAGCAGGATCGGAGTACGCAGATGCAAGGGCAGCAGGTGTCCGGGAGCGGAATACGCAGATAGATACCAGACCGCCATGACATACGTGTCGTGGCGGTCTGTCTTTTTTTCAAACTTAAAACCAAAGGTATGAAGGTCGGTGTTATTATGGGCTCGGTGAGCGATTATGAGGTGATGGCCGATGCCGTCGCCATGCTCGGACAATTCGGGGTCGATTTCGAAAAGCGCGTGGTGAGCGCCCACCGTACCCCTGACCTGCTGTGCGAATATGCCAAGACGGCCAAAAACCGCGGTATCGGGGTGATTATTGCCGGCGCGGGCGGTGCCGCGCATCTGCCGGGCATGGTGGCCTCGATGACCACGCTCCCCGTGGTGGGCGTCCCCGTGAAGTCGCGGGCCCTGAACGGGCTGGATTCGCTGCTTTCGATCGTGCAGATGCCTGCGGGCGTTCCGGTGGCGACGACGGCCATCAACGGGGCGAAGAACGCGGCGCTGATAGCCGTGTCGATCCTCGCACTGCAGGATGCGGAGCTGGCTGCCCGGCTCGAAGCGTTCCGTGCGAAACAGACCGCCGACGTACTGGCGGCAGAACTTTAATCCGGCAGGGGAGGCGGCTATGGCAGAGAAAACGAAAACGATCGGTATCATCGGCGGCGGTCAGCTGGGGCTGATGATCGTCGAGCAGGCGCACCTGCTCGGGGCGCGCACGCTGTGCCTCGACCCTGCGCCCGACGCCCCCGCGTTCGCGCTGAGCGACGGGCACATCGTGGCGGCGTATGACGATGCCGCGGCGCTCGAAGAGCTTTGCCGCCGCAGCGATGTGGTGACCTACGAATTCGAAAACGTCCCGGGCAGCGTGCTGATCCCGCTGGAAAAGAAATACAACATCCCGCAGGGTTTCCGCCCGCTCTACGATTCGCAGGATCGCCTGCGCGAGAAGGACAATGCCCGCGCCAACGGGCTGCGGACGCCCCTGTACGCCGCCGTGGACGACGAGGCGTCGCTGCGTGCCGCCTTGGCCGAGATCGGATTCCCGGCGGTGCTCAAGACCCGTACGCTGGGATACGACGGCCACGGGCAATTGGTGTTGAAGGACGAGGCCGACGTGCCGCGTGCGCTGCCGATGCTCTCCGTACCCTGCATCCTGGAGGCGTTCGTGCCGTTCGATTTCGAAGCCAGCATCGTGATGGTCTCGGACGGGGAGCGCGTCATCCATTTCCCCATCGGGCGGAACGTCCACCGCGACGGTATCCTCGACCTGTGCTTCGTCCCCGCCGAGGGGATGGACGACGGCCTGCGCAGCCGCATGGCTGCGGCCGTCGTAGCGGGCGAGCGGTTCATGAAATCCTGCCGCTACCGCGGGATCCTCGCCATCGAGTTCTTCATCCGCGACGGGGAGTTCTATTTCAACGAAATGGCGCCGCGGCCCCACAATTCGGGGCACTATACCATCGAGGGGTGCACGACCAACCAGTTCCGCGAACTGGTGCGCTTCCTGCTGGGCGAACCGTTGCAGGAGCCGCGGCTCGTGGCGCCGACCGTGATGAAGAACATTTTGGGGCAGGATCTCGAAGCGGCCGAGAGAGTCGCCGCCGAAAACCGCCCGGGTGTCCATGTCCACCTTTACGGCAAGACCGAGAGCCGTCCGAAGCGCAAGATGGGGCATATCACCTTCGTTGGGATCGACGCCGGGGAATACGGTGCCGCGTGGGCTGACAGATTCGTAAAATAAGTGCAAACGAAATAACATGGAAAACTACCGGATTTTTGTTGAGAAACATCCCCGTTTCCGGGTCGAGGCCGACAGCCTGCGCCGGGAGCTGAACACCAATCTGAACCTGGACATCCGCAGCCTGCGGTTGCTCAACGTCTACGACCTGTTCGGGTTCAGCCGAGAGCTGCTCGAAAAGAGCCGTTACAGCGTCTTTGGCGAAGTGGTAACCGACAACGTGACCGATTCGTGCGACCTGGCGGGACGGAAATACATCGCCGAGGAGTACCTCCCCGGCCAGTTCGACCAACGTGCCGCGTCGGCCGTCGACTGCGTGCGGCTGATCGACCCGTCGGCCCAGGTGCGCATCCGCTCGTCGAAGCTGTTGCTGTTCGACGATGCCGTTTCCGACGAAGATCTGGCGCGCATCCGCCATTACTATATCAACGCGGTCGAGTCGCGCGAGAAGAATCTGGACGTGCTGACCGACATGGAACAGGCCGAGGTGAAGCCCGTCGCCGTGCTGGAAGGCTTCACCAAGATGACCGACGCCGAACTGGAACCCTGCTGCAAGCGGTACGGGCTGGCGATGAATGCCGACGACCTGCGCGAGGTGGTGAAATATTTCCGTGCCGAGGGGCGCGATCCCTATGAGACCGAGCTGCGCATCCTCGACACCTATTGGAGCGACCACTGCCGCCATACGACCTTCACCACCGAGCTGGAGGGCATCACGGTCGAGGAGTCGTTCGCAAAGGACGAGATCGAGGATTCGCTGGCCCTCTACCTGCGCATCCGCCGCGAACTGGGCCGCGAGCACAAGAGCATCTGCCTGATGGACATGGCGACCATCGGCGCCCGTTACCTGCGCAAGAAAGGGCTGCTGGACGACCTAGAAGTGAGCGACGAGAACAATGCCTGCTCGGTATACGTCGATGTCGATGTCGACGGGGCGACCGAGAAGTGGCTCCTGCAATTCAAGAACGAAACCCATAACCACCCGACCGAGATCGAGCCGTTCGGCGGTGCTTCGACCTGTCTGGGCGGCGCTATCCGCGACCCGTTGTCGGGGCGCAGCTACGTCTACCAGGCCATGCGCGTAACGGGTGCCGGCAATATCTACCAGAAGGTGTCCGATACGCTCGAAGGCAAGCTCCCGCAGAGCGTCATTTCGAAGAAGGCCGCCGCGGGCTACTCCAGTTACGGCAATCAGATCGGGCTGGCAACGACCCATGTGCGCGAGATTTACCACGACGACTATGTGGCCAAGCGCCTCGAAGTCGGTGCCGTGGTCGGTGCCGTGAAGGCTGAAAACGTCCGCCGCGAAAAACCCGTCCCGGGCGACAAGATCGTCATGCTGGGCGGCCGCACGGGGCGTGACGGTATCGGCGGCGCCACGGGTTCGTCGAAAGAGCACAATACCAAGTCGCTCGAAACCTGCGGCAGCGAGGTGCAGAAGGGCAATGCCCCCGAGGAGCGCAAGCTCGAACGCCTGTTCCGCCGCCCGGAGGTGACGCGGCTCATCAAGAAATCGAATGACTTCGGTGCCGGCGGCGTCAGCGTCGCCATCGGCGAGCTGGCCGACGGGCTGGACATCTACCTCGACCGTGTGAAGACCAAGTACAGCGGCCTGAATTCCACGGAACTGGCGATCAGCGAGTCGCAGGAGCGTATGGCCGTGGTCGTCGAGGCGAAGGACGTCGCCGAATTCATGGGCTACTGCCGCGAGGAGAATATCGAGGCGGTCGAGGTGGCCGACGTGACGGATACGGCCCGTATGCGGATGTTCAACAAAGGGCGCAAAGTCGTAGACCTCGCCCGTGAATTCATCGACAGCGCCGGGGCGAAGCACTATGCCGAAGCCATGATCGGTGAGGTGGAGAACCGCGATCCTTTTGCCCGTGAGGTCGTGGGCGCGACGTTTGCCGAACGCTTCGAGGAGAACCTGCGCGACAACAATGTCGTCTCGCAGCGCGGCCTGATCGAAATGTTCGATTCGACGATCGGCCGTTCCACCGTGCTGATGCCGTTCGGCGGCCGCACGCAGGGCAGCGAAACGCAGGTGTCGGTGCAGAAACTCCCGACCGACGGTTACACCGACACGGCCAGCATCATGGCCTTCGGCTACAATCCCTACCTGGCCTCGTGGAGCCCTTACCACGGTGCTGCGTATGCCGTCGTCGAAGCTGCTGCCAAGGTCGTGGCTGCGGGCGCGCGTTATGACAGGATGCGTTACTCATACCAGGAATATTTCGAACGCATGACCCGCGATCCCCGCTCGTGGGGCAAGCCGCTGGGTGCCCTGCTCGGTGCGCTGAAGATGCAGGTCGAACTGGGCCTGCCCTCGATCGGCGGCAAGGACTCGATGTCGGGCACGTTCCAGCATATCAACGTCCCGCCCATGCTGATGGCCTTCGGCATCACGACGGTGAATGCCGGGACGGTCATTTCGACCGATTTCAAGAAGGCCGGCAACCGTATCTACCTGGTGCGCCATACGCCCAGGGAGAACCATATGCCCGACACGGCGCAGCTGAAGGACAACTTCGGCTTTGTCAGCGAAAATATCGAACGCGGCAATATCCTCGCCGCATGGTCGGTGGGCTTCGGAGGTGTCGCCGAAGGTCTTGCCAAGATGGCTTTCGGCAACCGCATCGGCGCCGAGGTGGAGATGGACGAGGCGGAACTCTTCGGATACGCCTATGGTTCGATCCTTGTCGAGAGCGCCGTCGAACTGACCCATCCTGCGGCCGGGCTGCTGGGTATGACCGCAGCCGAAGGGGCGTTGACCGTCAACGGCGTGAAAATGCCGCTCGACGCCCTCTACAAGGCCAATACCGAGAAATTCGCGGCCGTTTACCCCGACAAGGGGGAGAACCATGCCGGAGTGATGACCTCGGAGCCCGCACCCCGGACTTTCGCCTATCGGGGCGAAGCCGTCGAACATCCGCTGGTCTATATCCCCGTGTTCCCGGGCACCAACTGCGACTACGACACGGCCAAAGCATTCCGCAAGGCCGGGGCCGAGGTCGAAATGAGCGTGTTGTGCAACCTCGGGGGCGACGACATCCTGCGTTCGATCCGCGAAATGAAGGAACATATCCGCCGCGCCCATATCTTCGTGCTGAGCGGCGGCTTCTCGTCGGGCGACGAACCCGACGGCAGCGCCAAGTTTATCGTCAACGTACTCAACAATAAGGATATACGCGATGAAATCCATGCGTTGCTCGACCGCGGAGGGCTGATCCTCGGCATCTGCAACGGTTTCCAGGCGCTCGTCAAATCCGGCCTGCTGCCTTACGGCCGCCTGGGCATGGTGACCAAGGATTCGCCGACGCTGTTCCGCAACGACATCAACCGCCATATTTCGCAGATCGTCTCGACGCGCGTCTCGACGCTCAACTCCCCGTGGCTCGCGGGCTTTGGCCTGGGCGACATCCACTCGATCGCTGTCAGCCACGGCGAAGGCAAGTTCGTCGTGAGCGAAGAACTTGCCCGGGAGCTGTTCGCCAACGGGCAGGTGGCCTTCCAGTATGTCGATCCCGAAGGGCGTGCGACGGCCGAGGCGCCGTACAACCCCAACGGTTCGTCGTATGCCATCGAGGGCCTGGTGTCGCGTGACGGCCAGATCCTCGGCAAGATGGGGCATACGGAGCGTTACGAGAAAAACCTCTTCAAAAATATCGCAGGCGAGAAGGAGCAGTCGCTGTTCCGCAATGCCGTCGACTATTTCCGCAAAAATTAGTACAATATAAAACTTAAACTCACAAACACCATGAAACAGCTCGAAATGCTCTACGAAGGCAAGGCAAAACAGGTTTTCCGCACCGACGATCCCGACAAGATCATCATCCACTACAAGGATGCGGCAACGGCTTTCAACAACATCAAGAAAGCCACGATCGAAAACAAGGGCGTGCTGAACAACGCCATCTCGACCCTGATTTTCAAGGAGCTTCAGAAGTCGGGTGTCAAGACCCACTATATCGAGACGATCAACGACCGCGACCAGGTGTGCCGCCGGGTGACGATCATCCCGCTGGAGGTGATCGTGCGCAATGTCATCGCCGGTTCGATGGCCCAGCGCCTCGGTATCGAGGAGGGTACGCAGCCGTCGAACGTCATCTACGACATCTGCTACAAGAAGGACGAGCTGGGCGACCCGCTGATCAACGACCACCACGCCGTGGCATTGGGTGCCGTGACCTACGAGGAACTCGAACTGATCTACGCCATGACCTCGCGTATCAACGAGATCCTGCGCAACCTTTTCGCCAAGATGAACATCAAACTCGTGGACTTCAAGATCGAGTTCGGCCGTACGTCGGACGGGGAGATCGTGCTCGCCGACGAGGTGTCGCCCGACACCTGCCGCCTGTGGGACATGACGACCAACGAGAAACTCGACAAAGACCGTTTCCGTCGTGACCTGGGCAAGGTGCGCGAGGCTTACGAGGAGATTTTGGCACGTTTGCAGAAAATCGTCGGGTAATGGTGATGGGGCAGATTAGCGACCGCGAGTTGCATGAGGAGTGCGGGGTGTTCGGCGTCTTCGGAGTCAAGGACGCAGCGTCGCTGACCTACTATGGCCTGCATGCCTTGCAGCACCGCGGACAGGAGGGTGCCGGTATCGTGACCGTCGACCGGGACGCGACGTTCCGCCGCATCAAGGGCGGCGGCCTGGTGACCGAGGTGTTCGGCGAGGGAAACCTCTCGACGCTCAAGGGCGACATGGCCATCGGGCATGTGCGCTATACCACCGCCGGCGGTGGTGGCATCGAGAACGTGCAACCGTTCCTTTTCCGCCACAACACGGGCGATTTCGCGCTGGCGCACAACGGCAATATCGTCAATTCGGCGCTGCTGCGTATTTACCTCGAGAACAAGGGGAGCCTGTTCCAGTCGACCTCGGACAGCGAAATCCTGGCGCACCTGATCAAGAAGGAGACCAAGTATCACGACCGTCCGCGCATCTATTCGATCATCGACGCGCTGAACATGATCGAGGGGGCTTTTGCATTCCTGATCATGACCGCCAATCGCATCTATGCCTGCCGTGACAAATACGGCCTGCGGCCGCTGTCGATCGGCCGGCTGGGCGACGGTTATGTCGTGTCGAG
>OBYQ01001220.1_pt1 | contig 13698 bp, 10 predicted proteins | sample 1538221 | NCBI WGS metagenome assembly OBYQ01 (sample SAMEA2580200, study PRJEB22360) | human gut metagenome | biome: human gut; feature: human-associated habitat; material: faeces | place: Denmark | collected 2008/2010
ATCGAAGATGTTGAAACGCGTTGAGTTATCTCTTGGAACTTACGCTGTTCCCAAGTGTGTCTTTAAAAGTGGTTACAGAATAAGCATCCCCTCCGGACTTTGGCATGTACCCAGATAATCTAAATAGGCCTAAATTTGGGGTAATTTACTCTAAGAATGTATTTATTTTGTCTTAATTTCGTAATTGCAGAAGTAAGTGATAATCTCATAACTCAGTAGGTTAATAAAAAAGTTAAGGTTGGCTATAAAAATATGTCTTCACTCACTCAAGAACAGTTAAATAAAAGCTTGTGGGCAGCTGCCGATGACATGAGGAAAAGTATGTCGGCAGATGATTACAAAGACTACCTTCTTGGATTGGTTTTCTTTAAAAATCTTTCTGACGAAATTCTCTATGAAGTTGTTGATCTAGTAGAGAATAGAAAACCCGAAAGCTTGGATGAAGCTCAAAGAATTTTTGAGCGTTATTACCTTTCTGAAGATAAAGACTTATTAGAGGAAGAAATAAGAAAAAAATTTGGGTGCTTCATTAAACCTGAATCAACCTTTTCTCATTTGGCCCAAGAAGTAGAAAACCGAACATTTATGCTGTCGTCGTTGTCTCAAATTTTTAGAGATATCGAACAGAGTCAAGGACTCTTTTATGAAGGGTTGTTCGAGGACTTTGACATCAATTCTAAAAAACTTGGGAAAACGGCTGCAGAAGCTAATAAACTCATTTCTTCTGTCATTACTCAATTGGCGGATATTGATTTCCACGCATATGGTCATGATGCGCTCGGAGATGCATATGAATATCTAATTTCAAAATTTGCCTCTGAATCAGGGAAAAAGGCGGGGGAATTTTATACGCCTAGGGCGGTTTCACGTTTGCTGGCTAGAATCGTTACAGATGGCCAAGAACATAAAAATGCTTTCTCGGTCTACGACCCAACCATGGGTTCTGGATCGTTATTGTTACAAGTGAAAAATTTTATTGTTGATTCGCCGACCCTTAACCTAACAAACAAAATTCAATATTTTGGGCAGGAAATAAAAAATCAAACCTATAACCTCGCAAGGATGAATATGATCCTTCATGGGGTTTCATCATCCCAGCAACATCTTCGATTTGGTGATACGTTAGGTGTGGATTGGCCTTCTGACGAGCCAACTACTTTTGATGCTGTTGTTATGAATCCGCCTTACTCGCAAAAATATGATGCTAGCGAAGGCCTTCTTATGGATCCTCGATTTGCATCATTTGGCAAGCTCCCTCCTAAAAGCAAGGCCGATTATGCTTTTCTTCTTCACGGCTTCTATCACTTAAAAGACTCCGGAACGATGGCAATTGTTTTGCCTCATGGGGTTCTGTTCAGAGGCTCCTCCGAAGAAGCGATTCGGAAGAAGTTACTTGAGGAAGGAAAAATTTACGCTATGATTGGTCTTCCGGCTGGTATTTTCTACTCTACCTCAATTCCAACCTGCATTTTGGTTCTGAAAAAGAATCACACATCGCGGGATGTTCTTTTCATCGATGCATCGAAGGAATTTAAAAAAGAAGGTCCAAGAAATTTCCTTCTTGACGAGCATTTGGACAAAATTTTCAACGCCTACAAAGAACGTAAATCAATCAAAAAATTCTCTTATCTTGCGAGCTTAGAAGAAATTCAATCACAGGGATTCAATTTAAATATTCCCCGCTATGTTGATACCTCAGAAGAAGAAGAGGAAATCGACTTGGAAGGCGTTTTTACAGAACTTCTAAGCATAGAAACAGACGAAAAACAGCTGAAGTCGGAACTTAACGGATTTTTCAAACAACTTGGGCTTAAAAACGAAATTTGAGGGTTAAAAATGGAAAAAAAAGAGAAAGCCCCCGTCCTTCGTTTTAAAGACACAAACGGAAAAGACTATCCCGCTTGGGAACAGCGTAAGTTGGGAGATATCGGAACAGTCCAGATGAATAAGAGGATATTTAAAACCCAAACCTCAACATCGGGAGAAATTCCCTTCTATAAGATTGGTACTTTTGGGAAGATCCCAGACGCCTATATAAGCAGGGAGTTATTTGAGGAATACAAGAAGAAGTATCCTTACCCCAAAAAAGGAGACTTACTTCTTTCTGCGTCAGGAAGCATTGGAAATGTAGTTGAATACAATGGAGAGGAGGCCTATTTCCAAGATTCCAACATTGTCTGGTTAGAGCACGGAAAGACCATAAGCAACTTTTTTTTAAAGGCCTTTTATTCTGTAGTTAACTGGGAGGGAATCGAGGGAACTACGATAAAAAGACTTTACAATAAAACAATCTTAGATACTCCGATAACATTGCCTTCTTTTGAAGAACAAGAAAAAATTGGCAATTTTTTTACCGTATTGGATAAGGTTATTACTCTTCATCAGCGTAAGTTAGAGGCACTAAAAAAATTAAAAAGAACATTGCTTCAAAAAATGTTTCCGAAAAAAGGTCACTTAAAACCGGAGCTCCGATTTTTTGGATTTACGAATGATTGGGAACAGCGTAATTTATTTGACTACATTCAAAAGATTACTGATTTTAGAGGTCGTACCCCTAAAAAACTCGGGATGGAATGGAGCGAAAAGGGAATTCCAGCACTCTCAGCACTCAATGTGAAAGACGGCTACATTGACCTTTCTCAAGACATTCATTTCGGAAATCAAAAACTTTACAAAAAATGGATGGCTGGCAACGAACTACATAAAGGTCAAGTTCTTTTTACTACAGAAGCTCCAATGGGTAACGTGGCACAAGTTCCTGATAATAAAAAATATATTTTGAGTCAAAGAACTATTGCGTTCGATGTCAAAAAAGATATCCTCTCGGAGGATTTCCTTGCAATTCTTCTAAGAAGCCCGTCCGTTTTTAGAGAGTTGACTGCACTATCAACTGGAGGAACGGCTAAAGGAGTGAGTCAAAAAACGCTTGCAGGAGTTAAAGTAAAAGTTCCTAAACTTCTTGAAGAACAAAAAGAAATTGCAGAATTATTTTCAAGAATGAATGGCTGTATTACTCTTCATCAACGTAAGTTGGAAATTTACAAAAAATTAAAGAAAGGTTTGCTTCAAAAAATGTTTATTTAGGAGGGAAAAATGTCCGAACTTGAGTCAAACATTGAGAAAAGCTTGATAAATCAACTTACATTGGGGGTATCTCAATGGACATATAGACCTGATATAAAAAATACAGAACAGCTGTGGGCAAATTTTCGGACTAAATTAAATCAAAACAACATAGGAGTTTTGAGAGGTCAGGAAATTACTGACCTCGAGATGGAGCAGATCAAGGCTTATATGGCTGAGCAAGGCGCGAGTACATACAAGGCCGCCTTGTGGCTTGCAGGTGAACACGGAATAGCTCAGATTCCGTTAGTTCGTGAAGATGCATCCCTGGGTACAGTTTCGTTGATGGCGCTTAATAATCGAGAGGTTGCAGGCGGACATTCTTCTTATGAAGTAATCAACCAATTTTCCCCTTCTGACGCCGACAGAGATAGAAGATTCGATGTATCACTGCTTGTCAATGGCATCCCTCTTGTCCACATCGAACTAAAGAATCAAGATCATCCCTACATGGATGCCTTTAGGCAGATACAAAAATATTGCCGGGAAGGGCAGTTTTGCGGGTTATTTAGTTTCGTGCAGATGTTTGTAGTTTCAAATGGGACGGACACCAAATATATCGCCTCTAACATCAACGGAGAAATGGGCGAGAAATTTCTGACAAGTTGGGTCGATGAGGAAAATAAAAGAGTAAATGGTTATTTGGATTTTGCCAAAGCAGCACTCAATGTTCCGATGGCTCACCTAATGGTCGGTAAGTATTCCGTTATTGATGAGGCAAATAGACGGCAAATCTTACTGCGTCCTTACCAGATCCATGCCATTACTAAGGTGAGAGAAGCTTCGAGAAAAAATAATTCGGGTTACGTTTGGCATACGACAGGTTCGGGAAAGACACTGACTTCTTACACAGTAACGAAGAACCTTCTCGACATTCCGTCAATTGATAAAACGATCTTTTTAATCGACAGAAAAGACCTCGATAAGCAGACTTCCGATGATTTTCGTTCCTATGCTTATAACGACGATATAGACATCGATAAGACTGAAAATACTAGGGATCTCGAAAAGAAACTGTTAAGCAACACCAGAGTTGCTATCGTTACAACGATTCAAAAATTACAAAATATCATTCGAAAGTACTCAAGCGACTCCCTGGATGCTACTGCTCTGAAGAAGAAAAATAACCTCAGAAATAAGAGAATAGCTTTCGTAGTTGATGAGTGTCATAGGACAGTTTCGCCGCAGACAAAAAAAGAGTTAGATGATTTTTTTGGCGAGCCGGGAAGACCTAGTCTATGGTTTGGCTTTACAGGCACTCCAATCTTCGCTGAGAATAAAAGGGAGGCTCTTGGTAATCTTGCGCGTACAACTGAAGAGTTATATGGTCCAATTCTTCATAAGTACACGATTAAAGAAGCTATTCATGATGGCGCTGTATTAGGCTTTCAAATTCAATCGATGGGTAAGGGCAAGGAGTCGCTTCAAGAAATAGCACTTCAAAATAACCTCGAGACTCAGGACAAACTTGCAGACATGTCAGAGACTGACCTTGAAAAATTAGTACTCCGGCGTTGCGAGGCCAGCAATCAGGATCTCTATAACAATCCGACTCATCGGGAGAAGGTCGTTGATTACATATTGAACAGAAGCTCTGGAAAATTCAATATTAATGCAGGAGCAGGTAATACGTTCGAAGCCATGCTTACTTGCAGTTCAATTAAAGAAGCCCAAGCCTATTACAAACTTTTTAAAGAATTTAAAAACAGAGGAAAGATCAAGGAAGGCATTCTTTCCAAACTTCCGGATTTTCCAAAAGTAGCAATCACGTATACGGTTGGAGAAAATGAGGATGGGGCGCAGGTAAATCAAAAAGAAATGGCGGAGGCCCTAAAAGACTATAAGGAAATGTTTCCTAAGGCTCCTGCAGATATTTCCGATTTGAACGCTTACAACGCGGATCTAAATAAAAGGCTGGCTCGAAAAGAATCGAGATATAGAAGAAGGGAAGAACAGCTGGATCTAGTCATCGTTGTGGATCGGCTGTTAACAGGCTTCGATGCTCCCTGTCTTTCGACGATCTTTTTAGATCGGCCGCCCATGAAACCTCAGCATCTTATTCAAGCTTTTTCAAGGACAAATCGAATTTTCAACGCGACGAAGAGATACGGCCAGGTTGTGACACTTCAATATCCTTTGGAATACTCAAAGAAGATTGATGAGGCCTTGTTGCTGTACTCTAACGGAGGTGCTTCTGAAGTTTCAGCTCCTGCCTGGAAAACTATTAAGCATGATTTGAAGCAAGCAGCACAAGAGCTTAAAGCTTTAACAATATCCAGTGAAGACATAGATGAGTCATCTCCGGAGAGCATTGAGAAAATTAAACTTTTCGTCAGAGCTTTCCAGAAAGTTGACAGACTGCTGAGCAGCGCTCAGGTCTATGACGAATTTGAGGACGAAGAAGAACGTAATTCTTTGGGGATTACGGTTCAAAAGCTACAGTCGATGGCGGGGCTTTATCAAAACGCCCGCGAGAAAATCAAGAAAGAAGGAGGAGACGATCCCAATCCGCTCATGTTAGATCTTGATTACGAACTAGAAGCTGTTAAGTCGTTCGAGGTTAACTATAACTACCTAATGAATCTCATCCAGACCTTTGTTCCAAACGAAAAAACAACAGAGAAGACAGAGATTGATCCTAAGGCCGACGCTAGAGTGAAGAAGTTCATCGAATTGTATAAACGTAGCAATACTGCGATTGGCGAGATCATCGAAAAGTTTTGGGATGATTTAAAACAAGAGCCAAATAATTTTGCTGGCAAAGATGTCCTCGTGATTATGTACAGCCGTGTTCGAGAAATTCAAGACGTTGCACTTCAGATGTTTTCAGAAGAGTGGGCTGTTCCTATTGAGGAATTAAACGCCGTTAGGGATAGCTGGAATGGCGGAGAGGTACCGGAACTTAATGGTAACTACGATGAATATTCGGGTCGTCACGATGAGTCGAAACTGAGGTACAAGCATAATCTGCGCAAGGCTGCGAAAAAGTTATTCATTAACACTCTTGCACCTCTACAACAATTCTGAGCTGGTAGATTTAGTTTAGGCAACTGTTGCTAGAAGTTTTGATTGGACGATTCCGAGAAAATAGACGGGTAAAACTGGATGATGAAAAAAGAAAAGGACGGAGTGATTTATATACTGACGAACCCATCTTTTCCGGAATACGTAAAAATTGGGTACGCCGCGAATGTCCAGGAACGATTACGAAGCCTTAATCGAAGTGAATGTATCCCCTTTGCTTTTAGAGTTTATGCTACTTATGAAGTTTCTGTTCGTTTAGGGGATAAGGTTCTGCATTCCTTAATCGACCGGTTAAACCCAGGCTTAAGGGCAATCGAAACTTTTGATGGAAGGACTAGAACAAAAGAGTTTTATGCCATGGCGCCTGAGGATGCCTATGCACTATTAGAAAGTATCGCCACGATAAGCGGTACGAAAGACAAACTGAAGCGGTTTACTCTGGAAGGCCACGAAATTACAGATGAACAGGTTGCTGCAGAAGTTAGAGCTGAAGTTGAAGAACGGAGGGCTCCCTTCTCTTTTCAAATGTGTGGAATCGAAGCAGGCTCAAAAATAGTATTGGATGGTCATGACGAGGTGATAGCAATCGTAATGGATGATCGTCAAATTGAATGCCAAGGTGAAATTGGTTCTTTATCCGGTCTTGCTAAGAAGTTACTGAGAACTTCTCACCCGCTGCAAGGGCCAAAATATTGGACGTACAACGGAAAGACTTTGGATAAAATAAGAGAAGAAAAAGAGGCCCTAGGGGCCTACAATTGAAAAGAAATAGTGAGGTTAGGAATAATTAGCTAACCTCACACTAAGTTTTCCTGTTAAGAGACTACGGTTGACAACTTAGGGCTGTTAATCTCTCCAGCGCCAAGTAACTGAAGAAAGCACCAGCAGGGATCAACACCATGTCATTGAAATCAAAGTACGGGCTGTGCAGGGCTTCTTTATGTTCCGTATCCTTTACTCCGATAAAGAAGAAACAGCCTGGCAAAACCTTTTGATAGGAGCTGAAATCCTCACTGATCATGTAAGGCTCTGACAGTTCAATAACGTTCTTAGCTCCGAAGCAACGATCGGCCGCTTCTTTTGCTTCTTTTGTGAGCTCGGGATCGTTATTGACGGCAGAAACGCGGCGTTCATAGACGGTTTCCGCTTTAATGCCATAAGCCGCAGCGATGCCTTGTGAGCGACGTGTCAGCTCTTCTTCAATTGTGTCTCGAATAGATTCGTCAAAAGTTCTCACCGTGCCGATCATCTTGACGGAGTCAGAAATGATGTTGTAAGCGCGTGATCCCTCAGTATTGAAACTGCATACAGAAACAACAGCGGATTTAAGCGGATCCAATGTGCGCGAAACCAAGTGCTGAAGAGCGTTATAAATTTCTGTGGCTACCGGCAGCGGGTCCTTGCCAAAATTCGGACGTGCGCCGTGTGTCCCTACTCCGACGACGCGGATAGAAAACAGGTCGCAGGCCGCCATGGTCGGACCAGCTTTAAAAGCAATCGTTCCGACATCAAGGGAGGGTTCGTTGTGTGCGCCGTAAATCTCTTTAACGTCGTATTTTTGGAAGATACCAGAGTCGATGACGCTTTGTGCACCGGCGACATTTTCTTCGTCGGCCTGGAAGACGCAGAGAATGCGGCCGGGGAAGTCACGATGCTTGGCTAAATAAATGATTGCAGCAATCAGCCAAGTTTGATGGCCATCGTGCCCGCAAGAGTGGGCGCTGCCGTTTTGGGAAGCCCAAGCACACCCGGATTTTTCTTCAATCGGTAGGGCGTCGATATCGGCTCTCAGCGCAACGGTTGCACCGGGTCTGTTTCCCTCGATTAAGAGAAATCCGCTTCCCGGGGAAGTTTCGGTATCTAAACCAGGAATGCCGAACTCTTCAAGAGTGGATTTGATGCGGGCAAGAGTGTCTTGTGTGTTGAAACCGACTTCCGGATTTTCGTGGACGGTTTTGCGGAAGGAGATCAAACGAGATTCGTACTGTTGAAGCTCCTGACGAATGCTTTCAAGATCTATCGTGTTTTTCATTTCCAGCTAATTTAGCCAATCAAATAAATCGACATTCTCGGAAGGTAGGGGCCGATAGTCAAGAGCCGAAGAGCATTAGGATTAAGGACTAAGTACTGCATCATGAATATTTCGTCCTAAATACTGGGGCGGTGCAGTTTTTTTGCGAAGTTTGTCCCAAGAAAGTTTTTTCAGAAGAGGCTCGGTAAAGGAGCAGAAGGCTCGAAAGCAGACCGATTTTTCGACTAAAACTAATCGAAAATACTCATTCACTTGTTGTTACGAAAAAGAAATTCTTCGATTCTCAAAAGATAAAATCAAAATCGAAGAAAAACTTTGTTGCCCTGAGCCTGATGGGGACGAGCCTTTGCATTGGATCGTAGTCGGCTCACCCAAGAAGTTTTTCCTCCTTTATAAGCTTTTGCTTGTGAGGAAATTAAAACAAACCTACAAATCTCAAATACAGGAGGGCGCCTAAGAGCGCACCAGAACAATGTTTACTTCGATGTATTGGTATCTTTTTATCTGCCTTTTATTCTTCGGAATAGGAGACTTCCTTGGCGTGGTGACCAAAGCCAAGGTCTCTGCAGTGTTCGTGAGCTTAATGCTCTTCTTAATCGCCTTTATGGCCGGCTGGATTCCTCCCGACGTTATTAAGAAGGCAGGCTTGGACCAAATTGCTAAATGGTCTGTGATTTTGCTCGTCTTCTCCATGGGTACGACAATCAATATGCGCGAACTGATCGCAGAATGGCGTACAGTGGTTACCGCTCTCTTGGCGATGGGCGTCATTATGCTCGGCGCATTTTTGATGATGCCGTTCATCGGATACGAAAACACCATGGTCAGCGTACCTATCGTGACCGGCGGTATCGTAGCCACTCAGATCATGACCAGCGGAGCTATGGAACATGGCTTTGCCCTGGCAGCTGCATTAGGTACGATTGTTTTCGCAGTGCAGAAGTTCATCGGTACTCCGTTAGCCAGCTACTTCGGTCTGAAAGAAGCTCGTTTCTTAATCGATGAATACCGCAAAACCGGTGTCGTACCTCAAGATACTTATGCGCCTAAAAAAGAACCGGCAGCGGGTCCTACATTCTTTGAGGGGCACAAGAAGTATTACGGCCAGTTCACTTGTTTAGCCATTACAGCGCTTTTCTCCTGGATCGCCTTTGTGATTGGCAAATGGACAGGCCTTTCCGCAACAATTTGGGCTTTGATTTTGGGAGCAGCTGTCGGAAGTACCGGTTATCTGCCTCGCAATATTCTGAAGCATGCCAATGCCGGCGGCTTACTGAACTGCGCTGTTTTCTGCGCCATCATTCCGTCGCTTGCCTCAATTAAGCCGGAAAATCTCCTGACCCTGTCTTACTCGATCTGCGTGATCTTCGCGATTTCGATCTTCTGCATCATCGTTTTCTTCAAATACCTTCCCTTGTGGAAGATCATCGGTTCCAAGAACGTTGCCGTCGGCGTCGCTGCCTGCCAGTTAATCGGTTTCCCGGCTACTTACTTGGTCGTTAATGAAATCATTAACGCCGTTGCCGAAACCGAGGAAGAAAAGAAGATTATTCATGAACGCTTAATGGCGAAGTACCTCGTTGCAGGCTTCGTGACCGTGACAACGTTCTCCGTGATCGTTGCCGGTATCTTCGTGAAGTTCATCTAATCCCGATTTCAAGGTTAGGAAATAAAACATGATTAAATTTGATCCTCAAAATTATCCCTATCCGTCCAAACGTAACGTGGTTTATGCCCGCAACGGCATGTGCAACGCAGGCAACCCGCATGCAGCTTCCGCCGGACTTCAGACACTTTTGAAGGGCGGCAATGCAGTTGACGCGGCTGTCGCAATGGCCAGCGCTATGCCGGTGGTTGAACCGACCGGCAACGGTTTAGGCGCCGACTGCTTCGTGATCCTTTGGTATGAAGGGAAAATGTACGGCCTGAACGCCTCAGGCCCGGCTCCTAAGTCTCTTTCTGTTGCTGCCTTAAAAGACAGGGGATTCGAAAAGATCCCTTCCTACGGTGTCGAACCTATTGATGTTCCGGGTGCGGTTGCCGGCTGGATGACGCTTCATGAACGATTCGGCAAACTTCCTTTGGAAGAAGTAATGGCTCTTGCCATTCGCTACGCCGAAGAAGGCTATCCGGTGACCCCGAATATTTCCCGTCTCTGGCAGGAAGCTTTCGAAAACTATTCCAAATATCGTGATCGTCCGGAATTCCAGGGCTGGTTCGATACATTCGCTCCCAACAACACTTGGCTCAAACCCGGCGAGATGTTCCGCTGCCCGGATATGGCTAAGACATTGAAAGAAATCGCTGCTACCAAGGGCGAATCTTTCTATCGCGGTGCCATTGCTGAAAAGATTGATGCCTTTTTCAAGAAGCACAACGGCTTCTTAACCAAGGAAGACTTAGCTGCATTTAAACCCGAATGGGTAGATCCGATTAGCGTGAACTACCACGGTGTGGATGTTTGGGAGCTGCCGCCTAACGGGCACGGTATTACTGTGCTGATGGCTCTGCAGATTCTCAAAGATATGAAGCTTGGTGAAAGGGATTGCGTCGACACAATGCACAAGCAGATCGAGGCCATGAAACTCGCCATGGTGGATACGGCTCAATACGTTGCAGAGCCTTCCTACATGAAAGTTTCCGTCGATCAGCTCCTCAGCGAAAAATACGCTGCCAAACGCCGCGCTTTGATTAACGATCAGGCCATCATGCCGGAACCGGGTGAACCAGGATGCCCGTCCACCGTTTACTTCTGCTGTGCAGACGGTGAAGGCAATATGGTCAGCTTCATTCAGTCCAATTTCCGCGGGTTCGGATCCGGCATTGTCGTTCCCGGCACTGGTATTTCTTTGAATGACCGTGCAGAGAATTTCAAGTTTGATGAAAACCACGCCAATGCACTGGCCGGCGGCAAACGTCCGTACCACACTATCATTCCGGGATTTCTGACCCAGGATGGGAAACCGTTAGGACCGTTCGGCATTATGGGCGGATGGATGCAACCGCAGGCGCACGTTCAGGTTGTCATGAATATGATTGACTGGCACCTGAATCCACAGCAGGCGTTGGATGCTCCGCGCTGGCAATGGGTCGGCGGCAAGAAAGTAGAGGTGGAACAAGAAACACCGAACTACATCATTCGCCAGCTTCAGCGTATGGGACATCAAATCATTGTCCAGCCTGATCCGTACCATATGGGTCGCGGCCAGGTCATTCTTCGAGATGAAAACGGCGTGCTTTGCGGCGCAACCGAGAAGCGTACCGACGGACAGATTATGTCCTACTAATTAGCAACGGTCTCGATGCAAGGGCGTCGAGACCCACTGTTCGAAATCCGGTTCTGTTTAAAGGCCGGATTTTCTGTTTGGAGCTAGATAATCAATTTAACGTGGCCGTGTGCGTTTAAGCGGTAACGGCGTTCGGTTCCGTCCGACAAGTTGGAAACCTTGAAAACATAGGCCTCAGGATCTGTCGCTTCAGGCAGCTGCTGAAGGGCTTTTTCAATTGCGGCTTCGATCGAGCGGACGCCGGAGACTTTAACGGTTCCGATGACATCCCCGTTTTCTTTGAAAACTTCCACTTGATCGATACTTTCAAAATCTAATCTATTGTTTGGCATGACTCTCTCCCAGCCGAGTATTAATTAGGAGGATTATCCCGCTCGGCGGGCAACATTCTGATTAATCTAACCAAATGTGAGCAGAAGCCTGGCCAATCGAATGACTCATCGGGCTTCTTTTTGCTTTGGTAAAATCACCAGTAGTTCCCTTGCTTGGATAGACGATGGAAAAGGCGCTGAAACTTCTTCCCTTAGGTACTTCGGATTTTGAAAATCTGCGGCATCGGGATCAAATTTATGTGGATAAAACCGACATGATTTGCGAGTTAGCGTCGGTTCCCGGGAAATTCTTTTTCGCCAGGCCAAGACGTTTTGGTAAGTCTCTCCTGCTATCTACTTTTGAGTCTTTATTTCGAGACGGATTGAAAAATTTTCAAGGCCTCAAAATAGAGCAACTTTGGACGGATAAGAGCACATATAAAGTTATTAAGCTGGACTTTTCTCGGGTTAAACCGGAAGGGACTTTTGAGGATTTTTGTCAATATTTTGATAATTATCTAGAAGCGCAATTCAGTCTTATTGGTTTTAAGAAAGAAGATAACGGCCTGTTTCTCAGCAATCAAATCGAAATCTTCCTTGCAGGGCTCTCTAGTTCCTCACTCGTTCTGTTAATCGATGAATATGATGCACCGTTAACAGCGTGTCTTGATAATAAAGAGTTTTTTGAACGGGTAAGGAATTATTTATCAAGGTTTTATGGAATCCTGAAAGCAAACGATCGGGTTCTTCGGTTTTTGTTTATTACAGGCATTACGAAGTTCAATAAAACCAGTATTTTTTCCGAACTAAACAATCTCAGTGATGTCTCTTTGAGCCCGAGATTCGGGACGCTCCTAGGCTATACGCACGAAGAGGTGGAAACTTATTTTGATGGGTATTTGACCCAGTCAGCTTCAGTTCTGAGTGTCTCCCGTGATGAGCTGCTAAGGTCCCTTACAAAGCAATATGACGGTTTTTGTTTCGAGAGAACAACAACGAAGAAGGTTTTTGCTCCCTGGTCTTTATTGAAATTCTTCTCGGAACCGGAAGTCGGCCTTCTTGATTATTGGTTTGAAAGCGGCGGAAGGCCCGCTGCGCTAGTTCAGTATCTTAAGTCTCACACCTTACGGGACCCGGAGGAATATGGGAAGGAAAAGTCAATTGCGTTGAATTTGTTAACCGGTTCGGCTAATGTCAACACCTTATCCGACATTGGGCTTCTGACACAGGCTGGATATTTGACGCTCAAAAGAGTCGTTGGCTTAACCGCTTTTGTTGCTTATCCTAACGCTGAAGTGGCTGCAGCAATGGCGCAGCTCTACAGCGAAAGGTTATTACAAGGACAGACCCTGGAGCAGGTCGGAGCAGACAATGTAGCCCTTCGCTTAGCCGAAGAAGATCCCGAAGGCGTGGTCCATCTCTTTAATCGCATTTTCACTTCCATAGATTATCAAAACTATCCGGTAAGAGATGAGGCCACTGTTCGCGCCTTTATTCAAATTTTTCTTTCCGGTGCCGGATTTTCTCCACATATCGAAGTCCACAACAGTCAAGGCAGAAGCGACTTGGAAGTGACGGTTCAAAACAGACATTTTGTATTTGAGTTCAAGGTTGCCAGAAAGGAGGAATCTTCAGAAGAAAAACTGGAAGAAGGTTTGAAACAAATGCGGAAACGCAGCTATGGACTACAGCATGCCGATCAAGAGCAGTTACGCATGGTGTTGGTTTTCTCAATTCCGAAGCGTAAATTTGATAAGTGGAGCGTAGTTAATCCGGAAAATTAAGGAACCTCTGCACAAAAGGTGGGTGATATGCTATAATTAGCACACTACCGAAAAGTGTGACTATGAAGATTAAAGCCCCCACATTCGCTGATTTATTTGCAGAAACCTCACCGCAGCTGGGCGGTGCCAGAAGAACA
>OBYQ01001240.1_pt1 | contig 13401 bp, 17 predicted proteins | sample 1538221 | NCBI WGS metagenome assembly OBYQ01 (sample SAMEA2580200, study PRJEB22360) | human gut metagenome | biome: human gut; feature: human-associated habitat; material: faeces | place: Denmark | collected 2008/2010
TTGGCGGCGGCGCGGCCATAGGCGGACTGTTCGGCGGCGGAAACATGCTACTTAATAGCACGCGTCCGACCTATGATATTTCACAGATATATCAGTACAATGCTGATAGCGAAACGGGAAACGCCGCACAACCGATTGCAACAGGCACAGAAGCGTCCGTTCCGTCCATGGCAGACATGTTTCCTTTGAGCAACAAAACGCCCGTACAGAGCGAAACGGACGCGCTGGTGAATGCGTTCTACAATAATACACTTACCAACGCACAGATCGAGACTTTAAAGCCCGGCGGCAAAAACAGAGCGGCCTTTGAAGCAGCGACCGGATTGCCCTTGCCCGAGACGGCAAGCAAGACACGGGCGTTGCTGAAACTTGGCGCAGAAGAAAGCATTGACGGTACTTTGAAAACAGAATATAATGGGGTTAATGGAGGTGTACAAAATGGAACAGCAAATCCAGCAAGCGCTTCAGTTGCTTCAGGAGAAGGGATACCGCTTGAGCGGCAGGGATTTGGAAGTGATTCCAATGTTGCTTCGGGAAGGCAGTACACTGGAGGAAATCGAGGAACAGTATCTGTTCTAAATAATAACGTTAATGGAGGTGTCCAGAATGAGCCAACAGGAGCAGAAAGAGTTTCAGGAGTATTTGAAAACACTATGCCCGTGGGACCGGGAATGGGCTCTGGACATGGCCAGCCGGGGGAACTCGCTGGAGGAAATCAAGTACTATATCGAGTTCTAAACAACGACCGAACAACTTCTGACGCACTGACGCGCGTTGGCAGCGCGTATACAGATTTGCATGATACGACCGCACAACCGCAGGTGTTTACTGCGGCGCTTGATGATGCCATAAAAGCAAATAAACACGGCCTCATGGTCAGCTCCAAAACCCCGCAGGAATTGGCTGACAGTGGGGCCGTTACCTTTATGACGAACGACGGGCTTGCGGGGGCGGCTGTGACTGCCGACGGCGATATAGAGGCTGTTTTTAAAAATCCAGCAAGCCAGATAAAAAGGGCTAGCGCTCCGCTGATGTTGAATGCAATCGAAAATGGCGGAAGAAAACTGGATTGCTATGGCATTGATTTGGTACAGAATTACAATAAATTTGGTTTTGAACCCGTGGCACGTGTTGCATGGAATCCCGAATATGCGCCGGATGGCTGGACATACGGCCCGAAGGACGTATATGTAATGAAGCTTGTTGATGGTTTGGATGCGGACGGCGTAAAGGCACGACTTGGTTTTTCTGAATCGGACGGCGGATTCCACAAATGGACGCAACCCGAGCTTGACGCATTGCCTGAGATGGACTATGATGAGGCGCTGGCCTACCGTGACAGCCTGTTGGAACAGAGTGCAAAACCTGTGGCAAACCGAAGGGCAGATGTTGACACAGGAGTGATATCAGCGGATAATAAACGCAATGGAGGTGTTTTGAATGGACAACAAGAAGATGGGCGACAAGGAGGACGTTTTGGCCTCGCTGGTGCCTTATCTTACGACGGAGCAGCTGAAACAGTCGGTAGAACTGTCACCGGAGAAGGAAGCGAGAGTTCGAAAACTCATCGAAGGCTGGATGAGACAGCAAAGGCACTATTCGAAGACAGGAGAAATGCTGACATTGCAAGAATTAGAAGAATTGGAGAGGCAGAAATAAAAACGATACCTGCAGTGCAGGCAGAGTACACGCAGGGGACAAAGGATGCGCTGCAGTTTTTCTCTGAATATGGGATAATACCTGAAGTTATTCAAGGCCCCGGCATTTTAAAAGTGAACGGCACGTATGCGTTTATGAACGGGGATGCGCAAACGCTGCGCGATGGTACGGTGCTGCTAAGAAACGACGCGTCCCTCCCGGCGCGTGAAATTGCAGCCCATGAGGCTATGCACCATATGCAACGCGTAAAGAAAAACCTTTACGAGCCTGCGCTGGAGGCAATGCAGGAAAGCGGGATAAACCCTATCGGTCAAAATGGGGAAATCAACCCTTTGCTGAAGAGCTATTTAAATGCTTACACCGCAGAGTACGACGGTGATTTGCCTCTTGAAAATTTGACAACGCTGTATCGCGAATTGTCCGCACAGCTTGCAGGAAGATTGCAAAATGACCCGCATGAGGCGCAGGAAGTATTTGGAGATTTGTTTTTTGATTATACCGGCGTAGCGGAAGCGATAAATTCCAGTTTGTCAGCATTAAAAGCTGATGCGCAGAGTGCGCAGAGACAATTGGGAACCTCCCTCTCTGAGACGGTTTCAGCGAAACCATTGGCGGAAAGGGCGGACGGTGCGGCATCCTCTGTAAGCGCAAGGGTTCAACCCAATGCTAGGGCACAAACACAGAACGCACCTGAAATCCCGTCAGGTATGAAAGAGCGCGGTTTTGCCGAGAGCCTGCGGACCAAAAGCGACCTGCCCACCGAAGTGAAGCAGGAGTTCATAGACAACCCGGAATTGTACAAGTCGCTCTCCAATGAAACGACTGTGGCGCGCGCAGAAGAAATATTCGCACGCGGTGAAACAGAAGCAAGGAACGCTTTCAGCGATATGCTGAAAACCGCAGATCCGGCGGCGGTTCCGCTTGGCAAGATGATTGCTGATGACCTTATCGCCAAGGGAGACCGGGCCGGAGCGGTGAATGTTCTGCGGGATATGTCTGCTGCGCTTACCCGCAGCGGCCAGTTTTCGCAGGCGGCGGTGATCGCGCTGACAAAGGCGGACCCCATGACCGCGTTGCAGTATATCCAACGGCAGGTAGACACGATGAACGCCGCTGGTGCAAAGAAGTTTGGCAGGAAGTGGAACGACTTTGAACTGACAGATGCGGAGATAGACGCATTCAAGAACATTGACCCCGGCGACACGCAGGCGGTGGAAACCGCAATGGAGAATGTCGGCAAGCGTATCAGTAAGGAATATCCCGCTACAGTATATGAAAAGTTGCTGGAACTGCGCCGTATTGGGATGCTGTTGAATCCGCGCACAATGGTGCGAAATACATTGGCGAACGCCGCGATGATGCCTGTACAGGGAGCCTCCGGGAAAGTATCCGCGGTGCTTCAGGACATCACTCATCCGATAAACCCTGATTTTACACCCACGCAGGCGCTGCATGTATCCAAGGAAAGCAAAACGCTGGCATCTCAGGTTGCCGACAATATGCGGAGTGTGCTTTCGGGTGATACAAAATATTATGAATTTCAGGGACAGGGTGCGGGCGCAAAAGGGCAAAACGCATTGAACGACCTGAACCAATACGCTCGGGACAAAACAATATTCAAGGGGGAAATTAAAAGCGATTGGCTTTCGCAGCTCGTAGACAAAACAGCATATGAGCTGAACAAAGTATCTCAAAAAACGGCGCAACAGGACTTGTTTTCCGGCATGACGAGCGAAAAGGGAATACTGGAAAATACACGGCAGCTTACTTATGGTTTGCTTGAACTTGGAGACGCGGGTTTTGTGGACAAGTTTTTCAGAGACCGCCTTGCAAGCTACATTGAAGCACGTGGGATAAAAAGCGTGAACGACGTCCCCCCGGAGGCCATTACAACAGCGCTGGACGAAGCAATGAAGGCAACGTTTAAAGATGACAATGCGTTGACGGAAATGCTTTCGTCTATAAAACGTTCAACAAACCGCGTGGGCGGGATGGGGAACTTTCTGCTTACGTTTACAAAAACCCCGGCCAACATTGCAATGCGCATTGCGGATTACAGCCCTGCGGGATTGATTTCCGCCGCCGCAAAACATGTGAAAGGCCAGACGGATGCCGCGCAGTTCATTGACGACATTTCAAAGGGCCTTACCGGAACAGGGCTGATGGTGTTAGGCGCGCAGCTTTTCAAAGCCGGGATTCTTACAGGGCCTGAAAGCGACGATAAGGACGAGGCCGCATTTATGCGGACGCAGGGGTTTAAGCCGAATGCTGTGCATGTTGGAGATAAATATTATACGATAGATTGGGCGATACCCTCGGCTAGTGGCTTAATGATGGGAGCTGCTGTTATGGCAGAGTTGGAAAAAAATCCAGATGCAAGTTTTGTCGATGCTTCCGTTGCGGCGGGTAAAACAGCTCTGAATACTTGGGTGGCAGCATCGCCTATAAAGAATTTTTCAGATTTGTTTTCTAGCTATGAAGGTCTAGCCGGTGGTGTTTTGGATTTGCTTCAAGGGATTCCAAGCGGTTTTATCCCGTCTGTTGTTGGAGCGACAGCCCGAACTGTGGACCCCGTACAGCGCCAAACATACAGCTTTGCGGCTCGGCACTCTGTTTGGAGGAATGCAGGCAAAAATTCCCGGCGCATCAAAATCTCTACCTGCGGCATATGACACTTGGGGCAGACCGATCACGCGGCAGAACAGCACAGGTGAAGCGGCGTTTGCACAATTCGTAAGCCCCGGAACGTTGGGGAATGCAAACGAATCTCCTATCGACAATGTGATTCTGGAGCTGTTTCAGGATACCGGGAATAACAAGGTATTTCCCCGCAAAGCCGGATGGAGTGTTACGGTAGACGGCGAAAGCAAAAGCCTTACCAACAGGGAATACAGCGACTATCAACGGGAAATGGGGCAGATGTCCTATAATATTGCGGAATATCTGGTGCCCAAGTTTGATAACTTGACGGATGAGCAAAAAGTATCGGTACTGGATAATGCGTATTCTATGGCAAAGGATGTTGCTGAAAATGAGCTGTTCGGCGCGGATTTAAGCAGGACCACGGAAAAACGTATGGAGGAGGCAAGCGCGCTGGATGGAACCCAGTATGCAAACTGGGCGGAAATCCTGCTTGCGCATGCAATTATCAAGGATGTGACCGGGGATAAAGTCCCCGGTACGGACAGGACTATAAGCGGCAGCGCGAAGAAAAATAAAATTGCCGCCCTCGTAGATGCCGGATACAGCCAGTATCAGGCGATGCAGTTGTATGACCTGTTAAACGGATGAACAAAGCCCCCCGGTTCAGGATTCCTCCTGGCCGGGGGCCTTGTTGTTTTCCTAAAAGTACCGCCCCATCCGTGGATAGCGGACAGGGCGGTAAAATATGGAACGCTGCTCACATCCATCTGTGGGAAAAGATAGATAAACAGCGTTTCATATAGGCAGATTTGAATGGGATTGAAAGGCAAAAGATTTTACTAATCTTTTCCACGTCCCTCGTTGATAAGAAGAACACCGCATACTGCAGTAAAAAAGTATCCAATCACAAAATCACTGAATCCATCTCGAATCCAATTGACTATAGTGCAATACACAAAATAAACGAGAATTACAACTCCGACAACAATTGTGCCCCATTTGTATCCCTTTGAATTTTCTAAGCAGATTTTATCCGAAACAGTATGAGCCTGCAATGCTCCGAATGCCCCCATACCGGTTGACATATATAGAATAGGCGTGGATGGCCAACTTAGCAGCTTCGCAACCCATTCGATGGAAAACAAAAATCCGAAAATCACACCTATGAACATATAGGCAAGCCAGCCTACCACCAACCCGCAAATACAACCCAAAATATTTCTAACAATGATGGTACTTATGGGTTTTTCCATAACAAGGCTCCCTTTCTCACAAATCACTAAAAAAGAGATATCAAAAATATATCACAACGATATATTAAGTATATCACATCGGTATACTAAGCACAAGAGAAAATGGAGGGACGGCTTGTGAATAATACCGATATGAAATTTTTAGTGCGCGCGAACAAAGAAATCATAGCGAAAGTGGATTACATTGCCCAATATCACGGGATAAGCAGGAACGCAGAGGTAAATCTTGCGCTGCGTAAACTCATTGTTGATTTTGAAAAAGAAGTGGAACCGATTCAGTTGGATTCCTCTGATGCATCTTCTAAGTAAAAAGCAAAGGCACCAAGAAACTCTCCAGCAGGAGGCGGCTCTGGTAGGGAATGATTCATAATTCTTTCTAACAAATCCCGATTCCCGCGTTGCCAGATCAAGCGGATTGCTTTTCTTATAGAAGCTTCGGGACAATCCCATTCAACGCACCTTTTGGCTGCTGTTGGAATATAGATTTCTTTTATCATAGCAGTCAATGCCGATTTGTTTTTTAAGACCAGTTCGATGGCTGTTAACAAGTCCCAATATCCAATCAATTTGGGCGATACTCCTAGCCGATTTAGTTCTTTTTGCGGGTCTTTGATTAAAATCAACCCCCTGAAAGAATGTACTGGTATATTATCTCTTTCAGGTAAAAAATTACTATTTTCGATTGAAATAGATTGATTACGAACAATTTCGAGCAAATTCGTCGATTTCACTACGCAACATCCTTTTATCTTGGACATTGTGACAAAATTTAGCTATTGCCACTCTATTGACACAAAATGTCCGATATTTGGCTTATTTGCGTGGTTTTTTCAGCCCCTGCTAAGGGCGTAGGTCGGGAAACCGGCGCGAGGGTTCAAATCCCTCCTTCTCCGCCATAAAACCGCATTGTAAAGCCATTTTTGAGCTTTCGGTGCGGTTTTATTTTTATCTATTTTTACCCTCCATATTCCATCAAAATTTTGCTATTGCCACGCTTATTGCCATGCGTGTATTATAGTGATTCGGAAAGATTTGTCAATAGCTGGATGATGAAATCGCTTTGGATTCGCTACTTTTTGTCTTCTTTTTTCTTTCTTAACTTATTTACTGCTTTTACTTTTTCATCTACGGATATATGGGTATATCGAAGAGTTGTGTTGTATGAAGTGTGCCCCATGATTTCTTTTATGATGGCGGGAGCTACTTTTTTTTCGGCAAGGGCGGTCGCGGTTGTATGGCGGCAGCAATATGCATCCAAGGGGCGAATCCCTGTGCGCTGTATGAACTCGGCCCACATTTCGTAAAAATCTTCTATCCGCATGTCGATGATCCCGCCTTTTTTGGATAGGCTGATTTGCTTTTTTATTACGGGAATGATGCAATCAGCCAATGGAATCACTCGATTTATACCCGCCTCCGTTTTAATTCCCCCGATCATGTATTTTTTATCGAGGAAAATGTCTTTTACCTGTTGTGCAAATAACTCGCCTGTCCGCATGCTGGTATAGATCATTGCCAAAGCATATCCCGCAAAATTATTTCCGTTTTCGTAGTCTTTCCATATCTTTGCTACCTCCTCTGATGTAAATGCGTCGCGTTTGGATTTGGGCGTTTGAGGCAATTCGATATATTGAGCTAAGTTTTTGTTTGGAGGAAGTATTTCTTCTCTTTCTGCAATTTTGTACATATGGGATAAAAGCGTTTTAATATCACGCTTTGGGTAATATGCACCCGGTGCGCCGTCAACAATTTCTTGCATTTCGAGGAATGTAAGCGTTTGAATATCCCGGTGCTGTAACTCCTCGAGGCGGCCCCATGCCGTGAGATAATGAGATTTTTTGTCTTCTGACATTCCTTTATATTTTTTTGTTTCTTTCCAAAGGTTATAAAGGTCGCGCAGAATAGGCGACTTTTCCGAGACAGTGTATTTCCCGTTTTTCAAAATGGGCAAATAGTCCAGAGCGTCTTTTTTTCGGAGAAACCCATCTTTTGTGCGCCGTATATTGGCTCCATTGGCCATGACACGCACTTCAGCTCTCCACTTTTTATTGGGGAGCTGGTACACTGTGCCAGAACCGTTTCCGCGCTGTTTTCCTTTCTTTTGCTGCATGGTTTGTTTCTTTCCGCACCAATTGCAGAACATACTTTCGTTGGGAATTTCTTTGCCGCATTTTTTACATAACATAAAAACACCTCCGGGCGTACTTTACAAAGCCTGCCCAAAGGTGGTACAATCACATTGTCGGACGGATTGCCCATTGGGTAAGCTGTTCTATAAACGCTTCACGGTTGCCGCCGTGGGGCGTTTTTTCATATTTTAAAATTCAAGTAAGTTAATAACATTTTTTGCAAGGTGTTCTGCCTTGCGCTTGGGCTTCGCCAATGGTAACTTGCCATGGGTTTTTCATGTTACTACAATTAGGATTGCTATGATATTTTTTTCCGCTACCGCTAATCCACACTAAATCCCCTTGAGGCGCTTGTTGTGCAACGGGTTGATCGGGCTCAACAGAAGGGGCCTGAGACTGTACAGGTGGGGTTTGTGGCTCAACAGGTTGCGGCGGAGAAGCCGGGTCACTAGCATTTTGTCCATTCCTGTCATTGGTGGTAGGATTTGTTTCTACATCAGGATTACGACTTGGCGTAATAGTTATGGTTTGGCCATCCGAGGTACAGATAATGTCTCCTTGCATATCTGTTCGAAATACTTTTACATCTGCGTCGCGTAAACGGCTCAATGTAACATCATCCGGATGTCCGTATGAATTGTCCTGCCCAACTGACAGAACTGCGTATGTGGGCATTACTTCTCTTAAAAATATATAAGAGGTAGAAGTTTCACTTCCATGATGTCCGACCTTTAAAACGTCTGAAGACAAGTCCTTCCCGATCACGGCCTGCTCTGCTACGTATTCTGCATCACCAGTAAATAGAAAAGAATTATCTCCGTAAACAATTTTTAGAATTATGGACGTGTCGTTTGTGTTGTCCGTGGAGGCGTTAAGACCAAGAATTTCAACGGATGCTGAACCAAGCGAAAAAGAATCGCCTGCGTGTGGAATAACGATTCCGCCGTTATCGTCTGCCTTTGCTTTGAAATTACGAAATGCGTCGCTATCGTAGTTATTTACAGGACAAAATACAATTCCAGCTTTCGCATAGGAGAGTGCGCCGGAAAGCCCTCCGATATGATCCTCATGTGCATGTGTGCCAATAACATAATCAAGATAGGAAACACCTTTGCTGTTGAGGATAGAATATATTCTGTTGCTGTCCTCCACGTTTCCACCGTCGATTAACATGTAATGTCCATCACATTCAACAAGGGCGCTATCGGCTTGCCCAACATCAATAAATGTGATTTGGAATATGCTGTTTCCCGGAGAGGTATTTTCTAATTCAACAGTGGATGAGGCATTACTATCGGATCCGACAACTGTTTTGGACGAACTCACCATTGAAGAAATACTTGAGGATGAAGAAGATGGCAGTTGTGTAGGTATAGTTTGCGCGGTTGAATCTTGAGTGGGTGCAATTAGCGCAGCCCAAAAGAATAAAACGGCAATCAGAGCGGTTTTGATAGATTTGCGAAAAAATGGGGGATATAGATTTTGTATTATCTTTATGGGTAAGGATGCGATTCCGGCCAGCAAAAACAAAAAAGCTGCAATACTTGGAAAATAGACAAAAAATCCAAGAATACAGAATACAGAAAACGTCCAATTTAGAATTTTAACCGTTTTTGACATTCGACCATTCCTCCTAGATAGCATGAACTCTTAAGGATTTAGCGTTCCTTGCTGCGTTCTTTTACAATTTCCACGAGTTTGAGTATATCTTGCGCACTGGTCTCTGTTAATGGCCCATCACACGAAAAAGCGATGCCTTGCAATTTTTGTAAGGTTTCTGGTGTGATTGGGTCATTTTCTATTTCACGGGCACGTTTACGTTCGGCTAATTCTTGTGCAAAATTTACGTTGCATGCCTGTGTGTAATAGTCAAGCATTTCCTGTACATATTCCTCACGCACACTGAGCTGTTCCGCAAGCTGCCAAACCTCTGTGTAGCCTTCTTCCATCAAGGACAGTAGCTTTTCAACAGAATAATATTTTTTAAAGCCGTAGCGAACCGCGATGTTTTCCTGATGCTCTCGCACCGTGTACGGACTGTCCAACTGATAAAAGGTGTTCGTGGCAAAGTGGCCCTCTTCGTGAATGAGGATTTCACGCTCGTGTTCAGTGCTTTCTACTTTTTTGGGGTCAATGCAAAGATAGCCGGATGGCTCTGCAACTGCGACAACTTCTTTTGTGGAACAATGAAAGACTTCTATTCCTTGTTGATCTAAATTGTCGTACAATTCGTCAAGAGGAACCGTGGCATTCATTTTCTCATTCTTCTCCTTTTTCGCGTTTTCTGCGTTTTTTCTCCGCTATCATTTCCATAATCATTGTTATATCGTCAATCTCAGCTTGGCTAAACTCTTCCTTTACCTTGCCGTATGCAGCGAAAAGTTGGCCGGCGAGGGGATCGTTTTTTATAAGCTCGTCGGCCTCTTGGCCGGCGGGCTTTTCTTTGTTGCCTAAAAGATAGTCGACGGAGACACCGAAGTAGGCGGCAATTTTGGAGAGCGTGGCAGAAGATAGAGTTTTTGAACGCCCCATTTTTAATTCTGTTAAAGGGGCACGGCTAATCTTTGCTGCTTTGCACATGGCCGTAATATTTGTTCCCTTTTCTTTGCAGAGACTTTCTATAAGATTGTACAATTCGCTCATAACTAGGCGCTCCTTTTGTTTAAAACGCTAAATTACCGCGAAAAGTAAAAACTTGCTTGATTTTTACCAAACAAAGTAATATACTAAGCACAGAGGTTACCGAGAAAAGTAATTTAGCATTGGATGACATCTTTACTATATTACTATTCCAAGTAATTGTCAAGCGAAGAAAGGAGGCGTTTTACTGAATGGCAAAAGTTTGTGATTTCGGCAAAGAAATCAAAAAGCGACTTGTGGATATTAACCAAACGCAAGAATGGCTAATCACTGAAGTCTCACAAGACACTGGAAAATATTTTGACGGTGGATACCTTCAGCGCATTTTGCGAGGTGAAATTTCCACGCCGGGAATTGTCGCCAGCATCTGCAAAATTTTGGAAATCCCAGCACCAACAGAATAACACATTATATGTCCCATAAACCGGACGAAAAGAAGAGGTGAAAGAGATGATAATGAACGTAAAATTCGACAATGAAGAAATCATGAATTTGCTTCAACAGGCAAAAGAACAGATTGACGCATTGCGAACGACAACGATGCGGTTAAACGCGGTACTTGGCATAGCTGTAGAAAAAGAGCCGCTGGATGGGCCCAGCGGCAGCAAATGATTTATTTTGCAATTGCGGAAAGGGCTTCTGATAAAGATACGGCCAATTCATTGAAAGATTTTTCTACTTCTTTACAAAGTTGAGTTGCGAGCGACTTGGCTTCGTCCGATGCATCAGAGCTGGTGATGACAGCGTTGACGCTTTGTGCGAACCCATCCGCTACCCCTCCGAGAGAGGCCTGCAATTCATCGTAAATCTGGTAGTCCAAAATATCACCTCCTTTCGCACCAATTGTAGCACGAATGAGGTGAGAGGTGAAAGAGAAGATTAGGAGGTGAACATGTCGGAACTTGTAATTTTTGCACTATGTCTTTTTATACCGATGCTTTTGATAGTGTTTGTATTCTGGTTTTTTATGATGGATGGATGGCGAGACTGTTTGGATTTTTGGGATGAAATTAAAGAACGCAGGAAGCGTTAATCAAACTTATATTTTCGACAGTCTTTTAAATCTTTTCGCATAGCGTCAATGATTTTGTTTTTGTCCAAGACTATATTTTCAGCAAGTTTTTTATATTCGGACAAGGCATCAGCAGACCGGAGCGTATAAAGCGAATGCGCTTTTATTGTATCTTGAGAGAATTTTTTCAACATTGGAAGAAGATTAGTGTTGCAATACAAAAGCGCACGTGCAGTTGCAGTCATAATATCTTCCGCTACAGGTTCTTCTACAGCTAAAACGCATTTAAAGAATTGTTCATATGCCTCGGTTTTTTTAGAAAAATAAATCTCGTAAAATTTCAGTTTTTTTGTTTTGTAATAAGAATACGCCGCTATCGCAAACGAGACAACTGCAGTGATAGAAGCACCGAGTATACCGGCAAATGGCTTTAATACTTCAAGTAATTCATACATTTTTTATTCCTCCTCTGTGTTATTGCAGCACCAAGAGTTTGAAAGCGAGGTGAATCGATTGAAACGTTGTTTGATGTGCCGAATCATGGACGAGCTACTGGACCCAGTTCCGAAAGAGTTCAAAAGCCCAGGCAGCGATGCCGGAAAAGTGCTCTACTATCAATCCCAAAATGAAAGTTATCGCAGGCACAAGCACTTGCAATACCGCAATCTTCTCTTGTCGGCGCTTATATGCTTTTTCCTCGGCCTCGTTACGCAAATGTTCTTCAAGTTTTTCTAAAGCAGACAGACCTTCGAGCGTAAGAGAAAATTCGTTCCGGTAGCGGACGACGCCATTTTGAACATCGTAGATTGGTCGTTCGACATAGCGGCACCGAACAAGGCTTTCAAGTTCGTCTAACGAAACGGAATAATCACGGTACAGCGTGTTCACATCAATACGAGGGTGTGTTTGGATGATTTTAAGAATTTCGGTTGACCGGGTACTTAAAAATTCCACACTTGTCACGACCTTTCACGCTCATTGTAGCACAAAGGAAATGAAGCGGCTACTTGATCGGGCTATTGGAAAGCGATTTGTTTTAACTCAGAAGCGTTACCCCAATGATCTGGTCGTAGAATACCGTGAGATATTCAAAATGAGTGGATTCACTTCCATGTTGTAAAGTAGCGTTCCCAAGCAAAATCATGCCATCGTTTCCGGGGACACATTGTGGAGAAACCCTGTACTTTTCGAAATAGTCTATTGAGCTTTGCTTGGTGACAAGAGGGATTAACTCATTGGAATCGTCGGATGGCATCCTGAGTACTGTCCCGGTTATTATGCCAGCGGCAGTAATAAAAGCGACGGTCCCGACGTTTTCCTCACTTCCTAATAATGCATAGGCTTTACAAAGGGTTTTCTTTAGACTTGGCATATCCATTTCATCACATCCTTTATTACAAGATACCACATCTAATGTCCGTAAAATGGGACAGAAAGGAAAATTATGACACTGAAAGATATTGAAGAAATGACGCGCGAACGGATTGGAACAAAGGAGATTGCCGCACTATACGGCATGTCTCCGGGTGATGTTCTGAGAAAGGCGCATTCAGACGACCCAGAGCAACGATGGCCATTCAATTTCACTTGGAACGGGAATCGCCTTATGGTTCCAAGGGAAGCGTTCCTTGCGTGGGCACGTGGCGTGAGAGGTGACGAAAATGGACAAGCCTAACCCGTTCTGCCTGCGCCTCCCACGCGGCCTGCGCGGATGGACAAGCCTTATCTATAAGGTGGTGCTGATTGCATCCGTATTACCTGTACTGGACGGCTTGCAGGCGATTGGACGTGGCAACTCGGACATGCTGCCGGGGCTTGCAACGCTGGCGTTTGGGCTGGTACTGGTGCTGGCCGGGATCGCGGGATACATAGCTGTAAGAGAGGAGGACAAGCATGAAAATAACGCATGAGACGCGGCGTGAGAGCTTTGAGCAGCTTGACCCGAGCGGGCGAAAGGCGGCTATCTTGGCAGAGCTTGAGCGCGGCGATGGCACGGCACTGGAAATCATGCGTCGAATGGGTTTTACGGATCCGAACCGAGTAAGGCCGCGTTTGAACGAGCTTG
>OBYQ01001244.1_pt1 | contig 13374 bp, 7 predicted proteins | sample 1538221 | NCBI WGS metagenome assembly OBYQ01 (sample SAMEA2580200, study PRJEB22360) | human gut metagenome | biome: human gut; feature: human-associated habitat; material: faeces | place: Denmark | collected 2008/2010
CGGCGGGAGGCCGCCGGGACGGGGGGCGCCCCGCCGCCGATGCAGGCGACCGTCAGATGCACGGGATAGCGGCTCAGGTTGCGTTGGGCGAAATCGGCGAAGGTTTCCGCCACCATAGCCCGCACCTCGGGGCAATCCAGGTACGCATGTACGAACGGCGCGAACGACGCCAGGAAACGGTTGGCATACGGCTCGCGGTAGACCCGGAGGATGATCTCCTCATAGGTCAGCCCATGCGCCGCGAGGAACTCCTCCCGCAGGGGGATATGCCCTTTGAAAATACCGTTCACCAGGTTGCGTCCCAGCGCCGCACCGCTGCCCTCGTCGCCGAGGACATACCCCAGCGGCGGGACGTTTTCCACGATTTCGCCGCCCCGGCACCAGCACGAATTGGAGCCCGTGCCGAGGATGCAGGCCACGCCTTCGCCGCGGCCGAACAACGCCCGGGCAGCCCCCAGCAGGTCGGTCTCGGCCTCGATCCGCCCCGTGCCGAAATGCGCGCGGAGTTCCCGCACCATCTTCTCCGTCGCTTCGGGGAAGGTGCCCCCGCACCCTGCGCCGTAGAAATAGACGGCCTCGACGGGGCCGCACGGCGGCAGTTCGGCAAGCGCTTCGCGTATTTGCTCCGGGGAGTGCTGCACGGCATTGATTCCCCGCGTCCGGTATTCCGAGGTATGCACGCCGTCGGTCACGAGCCACGTGCATTTGGTCGATCCGCTGTCTGCAATGATTTTCATACTATATTGTTACTTCCTAATACATCAGAACCGCCAGCCGCACGTCAGCGAAAACCCGGCATCCGTAAGCCAGGGCGTCACATCGGTCGGCGCACCGAGTTCGACGGGCGACACCGAGAATTCCGAAGGCACAAACAGGATCGTCGGCGAAAATTTCAGTTCAAACCCCTTCGTCACCCGCAGAATCCACGCACATTCGACATTGAAGAAAGGCAATACCCTATCCTTGTCAAGATCGTTGTCTACATGCTTTAGTATCCGGTGGTATCCCGCCCCAACTCCGGCTCCGAAACGCAGAAAAAGCCTGCTTTTCACCACCGGCAGCCGATAATAGGCCATTGCATCCAGTTTATAAATATCCTGCGCAACCGTATTGCGGTAAGGGTCAGATCCGTGGCCGCTCCAATCGTAGCTCATCAAACTCCCCAGATGCCACCGGGCCGAAAAATCCACGCCCCAATAAAAATTTCCTTTCAATTGGCGGCTGTACTCCACCTTCACGCCGACAGTCACCTGATTATGCGCCGTGATTCCCGACGCGCCCGTCACAAAGAGATTATTCTCTTTCGAGGCGAGGCGATGACGTTCGATACGCGCCGCTGTTTTTGCATTCCGCGTCCGATCTGTTGCCGACGGCGGGCTTTGGGCATATGCTGCTGCGGTGACGCATACCGTCAATAATACTGTGCCTATTTTTCGCTTCATTCACAAGTGGGTTACATGTTCATCATGCAAGAAAGCAATAAAATTCGGAATAGCAATGTCCCAATGCAAATGCATTGCCGGTTTGCTCCTCAAACCTGCACTCCTTCCCGTCTGGCGCAGCGCCTTTTCGGAAAATTTGCTGCCGCCAAATCGGCTCCGAACCCTAATCCACCCCATTCCCTTTTCACAGCTTCGGAAAACAAAGATAACGAAAAATAATCCGAGCGGCAAACCCGGATCATTACACAATTATATAAGGAGGCGATCAGCGCAGGAAAAGCAGCTCGCGGTATTTGGGCAGCGGCCACATCTGGTCGTCGACGATCTCCTCCAGCTTGTCGATGTGGCGGCGGATCTCGTCGAAACATGCGGCTACGGTATCATGGTAGGCGATCGCCTTCTCGCGCTGATCCTCGATCCTGTTGGCCACCTTGCGGGCGTCGACCATCCCGGCCGTGAGCCGCTGTATTTCGGCCGTATGGTACTGGATCTTCTTGATGAGTTCGATGTCGGCCGAAGCGTTCAGCCCCGGGATCTGCGACATCTTGTAGACCTTGTCGAGCAGCAATGCCTCGTACTTCGAAGCAATCGGCACGATATGGTTCATCGCCAGATCGCCCAGCACGCGCCCCTCGATCTGGATTTTCTTGGTGTAGGTCTCCCACTTCACCTCGGTGCGGGCTTCGAGCTCGACCTTCGAGAAGACGCCCGTGTCGCCGAACATCCGGAGCGTCTGCTTGTCGAGGTAACGGTCGAAGATCAGCGGCGTCGAGGTTTCGCAGTCCAGGCCGCGTTTGCGCGCCTCGGCCTTCCACTCGTCGGAATAGCCGTTGCCGTCGAAACGGATGGCCTTGCAGGCCTTGATCATCTGTTTGAGCACCTCGTAGATGGCCTTCTCTTTCTTCATGCCGGCCTCGATCTTGGCATCGACGTTCTGCTTGAACTCGGCCAGTTCGTGCGCCATCGCCGCATTGAGCACGATCATCGCCTCGGCACAGTTGTCCGAAGAACCTACGGCGCGGAACTCGAACCGGTTGCCCGTAAACGCGAACGGCGAGGTGCGGTTACGGTCGGTATTGTCGAGCAGCAGCGTCGGGATATGCGAAATCCCGCTCATCTTGAACACGTTCTTGGCATCGAAGCGGATCGCGTCGTCGCCCTTGCTGGCCGCCAGTTTGTCCAGCACGGCCGACACCTGCGTCCCGAGGAAGGTCGAGATGATTGCCGGGGGCGCCTCGTTAGCTCCCAGGCGGTGTGCGTTCGTGGCGCTCATGATCGCCGCCTTGAGCAGGCCGTTGTGCTTGTGTACGGCCGAAATGGCATTCACCAGGAAGGTGATGAACTGCAGGTTCTCCGAAGCGGTCTTGCCAGGCCCCAGCAGGTTCACGCCCGTATCCGTCCCCAGCGACCAGTTGTTGTGTTTGCCCGAACCGTTGATCCCCTTGAAGGGCTTTTCGTGCAACAGCACCCGGAACTTGTGACGGCGGGCGATCTTGTCCATCACGGTCATCAGCAGTTGGTTGTGGTCGTTGGCAAGATTGGCCTCCTCGTAGACCGGCGCCAGTTCGAACTGGTTGGGCGCCACCTCGTTGTGGCGGGTTTTGACGGGGATGCCCAGTTTCAGGCACTCGTATTCGAGGTCTTTCATGAATGCCATCACACGGGTCGGGATCGCACCGAAATAGTGGTCTTCCAACTGCTGGTTCTTGGCCGATTCATGCCCCATCAGCGTACGCCCGGTGAGCATCAGGTCGGGACGTACGGCCCAGAGGCTTTCGTCCACGAGGAAATACTCCTGCTCCCAGCCCAGATACGAGATGACCCGCTGCACGTTTTTGTCGAAATAGTGGCACACCTCGGTCGCGGCCTTGTTCACCGCCGAGATCGAGCGCAGCAGCGGCACCTTGTAATCGAGCGCCTCGCCCGTATAGGCGATGAAGACGGTCGGGATACAGAGCGTCGTGTCGACGATGAAGGCCGGCGAGGTCGGATCCCAGGCCGAATAACCGCGAGCCTCGAACGTATTGCGGATGCCTCCGTTGGGGAACGACGACGCATCGGGCTCCTGCTGGACGAGCAGTTTGCCGGAGAACTCCTCCAGAACCCCGCCCAAGCCGTCCGGGTCGGCAAACGCATCGTGCTTCTCGGCCGTACCTCCCGTCAGGGGCTGGAACCAATGGGTATAGTGGTCGGCACCGTGCTCCAGCGCCCACTGGCGCATGCCTGCCGCGATACCGTCGGCAACCTCCCGCGTGAGGGGCGTACCGTTCTCCATCGTATCGACAAGGGCGTCGTAAGTAGCCTTGTTCAAATACTTGCGCATGGCTGCGCGCCCGAATACCCGTTTCCCGAAATAGTCCGAAGGACGTCCTTCGGGAGCCTTCACCTCGACGGCGGTGTGGTTTATGGCCGCATCGACCATCTTGAATCTGAGCAATGATGACATAGATGTAATTGAATTGGATTAGCATTCCATTAAAAACATACGCGCAGGGGCGGAAGCCGAATAATTGCTGAACTAAAACCTAACCTAAAATTCCGGAGGGCAACTGCCTCGCGGCATACTCCGCCCAACCTGACTAACCCGCGGCTTCACCCCTGCCGCCGTATGTATCGATCTCGCTTGCAAATGTAATATTTTTTCAGTTACGTTGTTTTCACAAAATCGGCATTTTTTCGAAAAACGCCCTATTTTTTCAGCATTTTCCGAAAAATCACATGCATTTTTCCATAAAAACGCCGAATTTCAATGCAATTTTCCGAAAAACACCCTTAAATTTTCGTCATATCCCCGAATTTTCACATTTTTAGTTTTTCGTAATTTCCATGGCTATTAAGAACAATATTAAACTATTTCACCACAACTAAAAAACTTCTTCCGGCGGTTGCCGAAAGCAAACGAAATCACCTATATTATAAAAAGAAATTATATAGTGTTATTTTATTAACAATTTCTTGTTTCAATCACTAATAATTTTGTACCTTTACGTGCAATTTTGAAACTACACTTATACTAATCTCTAAATAGTTATGGCAAATACCAAAAGTGAAAAGCTGTTCACCGAATTCCCGCCGGTTCCGACCGAGAAGTGGGAGGAGGTGATTACGGCCGACCTGAAAGGTGCTGATTACGAGCGCAAGCTGGTATGGAAAACGGGCGAAGGTTTCAACGTCCGGCCCTACTACCGCGCCGAGAACCTCGAGGGCATCAAGTTCCTGGGCTCGCAGGCAGGCGAGTTCCCTTACGTACGCGGTACGCACGCGCACAACCGCTGGCGCGTACACCAGACCGTGAGCGTCGTATGCCCCAAGGAGGCAAACGCCGAGGCACTGAAAATCCTCAACGCAGGTGTCGACTCGCTCGGCTTCTGCATCGCGTCGGCGGATTTTTCGGCGGCAGACCTCGACATGCTGCTCAAGGACATCTGTATTCCGGCTGTCGAGATCACCTTCTGCGGAGAGAAAATGGCCAATGTCGCCGAGCTCGTCCTGGCGAAAGTCGAAAAGGAGGGCATCGCCAAGGAGGATGTCCGCATCGCATTCTGCATCGACCCGCTGGTAAAAGGGCTTTCGTCGAAAGGCGATTTCTGCTCGCCCAACGGTGAAAAGTGCATCGCCCGCATCGTCGAGCTGATCCACAAGACCAAGGAGTACAAGCACGTGCGCATCGTAACCGTTGCGGGACAGACCTTCGGCAACTCGGGTTCGACCATCGTCGAAGAGCTGGCATTCACCCTTTCGGCAGGCCACGACTACCTCGTACGCCTGACGGACGCAGGGCTGGACGTCGACGCGGCCGCACGCAAACTGCGCTTCTCGTTCTCGGTAAGCTCCAACTATTTCATGGAGATCGCCAAATTCCGCGCAGCACGCATGCTGTGGGCCAACATCGTCAAGGGCTACGGCCCGGCGAAGAACTGCGCCTGCAAGATGCAGATACACGCCGAGACCTCGCGCTGGAACCAGACCGTCTACGACCCCTACGTGAACATGCTGCGCGGCACGACCGAGGCCATGTCGGCCACGATCGCCGGCGTACATTCGCTGGAGGTGATGCCGTTCGACGCCTCGTTCGAAAACCCGACCGAGTTCTCGAAGCGCATCGCCCGCAACGTCGAGCTGCTGCTCAAGAACGAGTCGCATTTCGACCAGGTCGTCGACCCGGCAGGCGGCTCGTACTATGTCGAGAACCTCACGCAGTCGATCGCAGCCGAAGCCTGGAAGCTTTTCCTCGAAATCGAGGAGAAGGGAGGCTACACCGAGGCTTACAAGGCCGGCCTGATCGTCGAGCGTATCAAAGCGTCGGCCGCAGCCAAGGACAAGAACATCGCTACGCGCCGCCAGACGCTGCTCGGCGCCAACCAATATCCCAACTTTACGGAGGTCGCCGGCAAGGAGATCACCGCCGAGTCCGTTACGCGCAAGCAGGCCGAGGGCAATGTACTCGTCCCCTACCGCGGCGCCATGGCGTTCGAAGAGATGCGCCTGCAGGTGGATCGCAGCGGCAAGGAGCCCAAGGCATTCATGCTGACGTGCGGCAACCTGGGCATGGCCCGCGCCCGCTCGCAGTTCTCGTGCAATTTCTTCGCATGCGCCGGCATCAAGGTGATCGACAACACTTATTTCAAGTCGATCGAAGAGGGCGCGAAGGCCGCACTCGAATCCAAGGCGCAGATCGTCGTGGTCTGCGCAAGCGACGACGACTATGCGGAGGCAGCCCCGAAAGTCAAGGAGCTGCTCGGCGGCAAGGCGATCCTGGTGGTTGCCGGGGCACCGGCCTGCGCACCCGAACTGGAAGCGCAGGGCATCACGAACTTTATAAACGTGAAGTCCAACGTCTTGGAAACACTTAAGTTCTACCTTAAAGAGATGGGAATCTAATCATGAGAGCTAAATTTTCAGAACTGACATACGACGCAGGCCAGCAGAAAAGTTGCTGCGCCTCGAAAGGCTGCGGACAGGTCGAGCCGTGGCTGACGGCCGAGGGTATTCCCGTCAAGGGCGCCTATACGGCCCAAGACCTCGAAGGCATGGAGCACCTGAACTATGCGGCAGGTATCGCCCCGTTCCTGCGCGGCCCCTACTCAACGATGTACGTGATGCGCCCGTGGACGATCCGCCAGTATGCGGGTTTCTCGACCGCCGAGGAGTCCAACGCATTCTACCGCCGCAACCTGGCCGCCGGGCAGAAGGGTCTGTCGGTGGCATTCGACCTTGCTACGCACCGCGGCTACGACGCCGACCACCCGCGCGTGGTGGGCGACGTGGGCAAAGCCGGCGTGTCGATCTGCTCGGTCGAGGACATGAAGGTACTGTTCAACGGCATTCCGCTCGACAAGATGTCGGTGTCGATGACCATGAACGGCGCCGTGCTGCCCATCCTGGCATTCTACATTGTGACGGGTCTGGAGCAGGGCTGCACGCTCGACCAGCTGGCCGGTACGATCCAGAACGACATCCTCAAGGAGTTCATGGTGCGTAACACCTATATTTATCCCCCCGAGTTCTCGATGCGCATCATTGCCGACATCTTCGAGTACACCTCGAAGAACATGCCCAAGTTCAACTCGATCTCGATCTCGGGGTACCACATGCAGGAGGCAGGCGCCACGGCCGACATCGAGCTGGCCTACACGCTGGCCGACGGACTGGAGTACCTGCGCGCAGGTATCAACGCAGGCATGTCGGTGGACGCCTTCGCCCCCCGCCTGTCGTTCTTCTGGGCAATCGGCATGAACCACTTCATGGAGATCGCCAAGATGCGCGCGGCACGTATGCTGTGGGCCAAGATCGTCAAGCAGTTCGAGCCCAAGAACCCCAAGTCGCTGGCGCTGCGCACCCACTCGCAGACCTCGGGCTGGTCGCTTACGGAGCAGGATCCGTTCAACAACGTGGCACGTACCGCCATCGAGGCCATGGGCGCCGCCCTGGGACACACCCAGTCGCTGCACACCAACGCTTTGGACGAGGCCATCGCCCTGCCGACCGACTTCTCGGCACGTATCGCCCGTAATACGCAGATCTACATCCAGGAGGAAACCAATATCTGCCGCGAGGTCGACCCGTGGGCAGGCTCCTACTACGTGGAGTCGCTCACCAACGAGATCGCCCACAAGGCATGGGAGCGTATCCAGGAAGTCGAGAAACTGGGCGGTATGGCCAAGGCTATCGAGACCGGTATTCCGAAGATGCGCATCGAGGAGGCTGCGGCCCGCAAGCAGGCACGCATCGACTCCGGCGAGGAGAAGATCATCGGCATCAACGAATACCGCCTGGAGAAAGAGGCCCCGATCGACATCCTGGCCGTAGACAACACCGCCGTGCGCGAGAGCCAGATCAAGCGTCTGAAGGAGCTGCGCGCTTCGCGCGACGAGGCTGCCGTGAAGAAGGCCCTCGCAGCGATCACCGAGTGCGTGAAGACCAAGCAGGGCAACCTGCTGGAGCTGGCTGTCGAGGCCGCCAAGGTACGCGCTTCGCTGGGTGAGATTTCCGACGCCTGCGAGGTTGTCGTAGGCCGCTACAAAGCCGTCATTCGTTCAATATCAGGAGTATATAGTTCAGAAGTGAAAAACGACAAACAGTTCGAGCGTGCCAAGGAGCTGTGCGCCGAATTCGCCAAGAAGGAAGGCCGCCAGCCGCGTGTCATGATCGCGAAACTCGGCCAGGACGGCCACGACCGCGGTGCCAAGGTAGTAGCCACGGGTTATGCCGACATCGGTTTCGACGTCGACATGGGGCCGCTGTTCCAGACCCCGGAGGAGGCCGCTAAACAGGCTGTCGAGAACGACGTGCATGTAGTGGGCGTTTCGTCGCTCGCCGCAGGCCACCTGACCCTTGTGCCGCAGATCATCGCAGAGCTCAAGAAGCTCGGCCGCGAGGACATCATCGTGATCGTTGGCGGCGTAATCCCCCATCAGGATTACGACGAATTGTACCGCGACGGCGCCGCCGCCATCTTCGGCCCCGGCACCCCGATCGCCACGGCCGCCATCAAGATTCTCGAAATCCTGCTCGCCGAATAACGGTTCGACAGAATACGGTAATCCCCGCCGAGACATCTCGGCGGGGATTTTTTCATGGATACAGATGGTCTCGGGGACAAGTTACAGGCAGGCTTCCAGAATCCTGCGCGCCATCGCCCCGTCGACATTGTGCGCCTCGCCGAACCTGCTGCCCGCAGCGTTGAAGCGGCGTTCGATTTCGGCGATCGTAGCCTCGCCGATACCCTCCTGCGAAAGATGCGTCGAAAGCCCCAGGGAACGGAAGAACTCCTCGTTGGCCGCAATCGTCCGCTCGATACGCTCCTCGTCGGAACCGCCGGTGATACCCCAGATACGCTCGCCGTATTGCAGGAGTTTGCCGCGCTTCTGCTCGCGCAGCACGCGCAACGTACCGTTGATGACAATGGCGAGCGTCGCACCGTGCGTCAGCCCGTGCAGTGCGGTCAGCTCATGCCCGATCATATGCGTCGCCCAGTCCTGCGCCACTCCCATGCGGATCATGTCGTTCAGCGCCAGGGTCGCCGCAAGCATATACTCCGACATCACGGCATAATCGTGCTGGTTCTCACGAATCCGGGGTGCGATCTCGATCACGGTATGCAGAATGCCTTCGGCCCAACGATCCATCAGGCGCGACTGCCCGGGCGTGGTCATATACTGCTCCAGCACATGCACGTAGGTGTCGGCCAGGCCGTAGGCGATCTGCTTCTGCGGCAAAGAGAACAATGCCTCGGGATCGAGGATCGAAAAGAGCGGATAGTCGCCGTTGAACGGGAATTTCTCCTTCGTTTCCTGGCACGAGATCACCGAGCCGTTGTTCATTTCCGATCCCGTCGCCGACATCGTGAGCACCGTCCCGAGGGGAACGGTTTTATCCGCCTGCCCTTTCAGGACGATCTCCCACGGGTCGCCGTCATAAAGCAGCCCCGCAGCGATCAGCTTCGTACCGTCGATGACCGACCCGCCGCCCACGGCAAGCAGGAACTCCGAGCCGTGCTCACGCCCCAATGCGATGGCCTCGCGGACGGTCTCGACCGACGGGTTGGGCTCGATGCCCCAGAATTCGACCCAGTCACGGCCTTCGAGGGCCTTGACGACTTGGTCGTAAATGCCGTTGCGGCGCACGCTGCCACCGCCGCAGGTAATCATGATCTTCTTGCCGGCAGGAATCAGCTTTGCGAGCTGAGCGATCTGCCCTTTGCCGAAAACCAGTTTCGTCGGATTGTGATAAACAAAATTATTCATAATTGTATGCGATATGTTTTGATACGACTTCTAAATATACGCAAAAATAACAAAAAGAACGCCGGAATATTCCGGCGTTCAAAACTATATCGTATTTTTTATCCGAGGCTTAGAAATATTCGCCGCGCAGATCCTGGATGTTGGCCATCTGCTGGATGGCCTGCACCGAGAATTGCTGCGCCATGCTCTCGGCCATGGCCTGCGCACGCACCCTCTCGCCCTCGGCAGTCTGCTTGTCCGAAGTCTGGATGTCATCCACCTGGAAAACATAAACCCCCGACATGCCCTTCACCGGAGCCGACAGGACGCCTTTCTCGGTCGTCGAAGCGATGGCGCCTACCAGACGGGGCTCGACACCCGGGCCGTTCACGTAGAAGGCACCGAAAGTCACGCCGTCGAAATCGGCGACCTCGGAACCGAGGCTGGCAGCCTGCTCGTCGAGCGTCGTACCGGCGATCTGCTTGGTGATGTAATCGTATTTCTTGTCCCGGAGAACCTGGGCGCGAACCTGCGCAGCCACCTTGTCGATCGGGGTATACTCGTTGTCATCGATCTCGGTCAGCGTAGCGACCACATAGTCGTTTCCGACGGTGAAGATTTCCGAAAGATCGCCCGTCTCGGCACCGTAAGCCCAGCGGGCAACCTCACGCGAATCCTCCAGGCCGCGGATCGTACGCTCGCCCTGCGCCAGCGAGGCGACACGAGGAGTAACGGCCGCTTCCCGAGCGGCGTTGTTGAACGCCTCGACCGAGCCCTTGGCATTCACCGAGAAAGTGCCGGCCAGGTTGTGGGCATTGCGGCGCGTCGCAGCCGAAGCCTCGACGGGATAGGTGATCGTCGCCACCTGCATGTGCTTCGAAGGTTTGTTGGCACGGTACACCTGCATCAGCTGGATGGCATCGCCCGAAGCGACCTTCACCACGTCCCCCCGCTTGGCATTGGCCAGCGCGGCAACGAATTCGCCCGTGAAAGCCGAGAAGGGCACCACGCCCACTTCGCCGCCGTTGGCTGCCGTAGCTTCGTATACCGAATATTGCGAGGCGAGCTGTGCGAAATCGGCACCGCCCTTGATTACCGTCAGCAGGCTGTCGGCCAGCGCCTCCTGCGTATAGGGCAGCACGATATGGCGGATTCCCAGCGTATCGGGCACCATTTTCGAATCCAGCACACGGGCCATCGTCCACTGGTTGTTCTTCAGCACGGGGCCGTAAGTCTCACCCGCCAGCAGTGCCTTGGCCTCGTCCTCCGAAAGCTGAGCCGCCGAAACATAGGTATCGGCGATCTTGCCGTTGCGGTTGGCACGTACGAACGACTTCAGCTCCTCCGTAGCGGCGAACTGTGCGCCCACCTCGGCAACGCTCTTTTCGAGAGCGAGCATATCGTCGTCCGTGGGGGTAACCTCGAACACGACATACGACAGCGTACGCGAGGGAGTCTGCTTGAACATATCCTTATGGCTGTTGTAGTATGCCTTGATGTCGCCGGACTTCACCTGGATCAGCGAATCGGGGACAGCCGAATATTTCTTGCCGGCCCATTTCCCGGAATAGGTATTGTTGGCCGCATTCACACCGTTCGCGACTTCGAGTGCATTGACATATACACCGCCCTTGATCAGGCCGAGGTACTTGGCGATCTCACGCTCCATGCGGGCCTGCTCGTTGAGCTGCGCCCACGCCTGCTGTGCCTGCGCATTCGTTTCGGCCTGCGCGAGGAACTGTCCGACGGCAGCCACGTTGTACTCACCCGTGCGGGGATCGGCGAAGGCGTTGTAGAACGCCTGCGACGGATGCTGGCCGCTGACCATCGACAGACGCTCGGGCTCCGTAACGCGCAGCCCCATCTTGTCGAAACCGGGTTCCAGCACATACTTGCCGATCAGGGCCTGCCATGCAGCATTGGCGAGCATGGCGGACTGCTGTTCGTCGCTTTCCTGGGCGCCGCTCTGCGCCTTGATCTGCTCGTACTGGTTGTAGTACTCCGAATAGTTGATTTTTTTACCGTTGATGACACCGACCCGGGGGTCGTTACCCGAGAAGCCCATTTCGGTCTTCAGGGAGAGAATGAAAGCCAAGAGGGCGCCTGCGATGACAATCGACAGCACGATGCCGAACTTGGTGCGAAGAGTGTTTAAACTTGCCATATAAATCGTTAATTATTCGTTTGTTTCGAATTAGCAGTCAAAGGTAGTAAAATTTATTCGGAAAAGGCCTTTATTATAATATAAAAATTCCTACAATTTCTTGACCCTCGCCAGCTCGATACGCGAACGCGTCGTACGCAGTATGCGCAACTGCAGGCCGCCGATGAAAACCGTTTCCCCAGCGGTCGGGATCCCGTCGTAATTGAAGATGATGAAGCCCGCCAGCGTATCGTATTCCTTGCTTTCTTCGATCCCCAGCCCGTATTTTTCATTGAGGTATTTCACCTCCAGCCGGCAGGAGAGGACATACTCGTCCTGGCCGACCTGCTTTTCGGTAAGATCGGGTATGTCGTGTTCGTCCTCGATCTCGCCGAAAATCTGTTCGAGCACGTCCTCGAGCGAAATGACGCCCGCCGTCCCGCCGAACTCGTCGATCACCACGGCGATGTTGCTGCGGTGCTTGATGAAATTCTGCAACATCAGCTGCAGCGGCATGGTCTCGGGCACGAAATTGACCTGCATCATCACGTCGGCGATATTGGCCGGACGCGTGAACAGGCTCTTCGAATTGACATAACCGACGATGTTGTCGATGCTCTTGCGCCAGACGAAAATACGCGAATATTTCGAATCGACGAACCGCGCCGTGAGCTGCCCGATCGACGTGTCGTCGATATCCACCGCCTCGACATCCACACGCGGCACCATGCAGTCGCGAACCCGCAGGTCGGCGAAATCCAGCGCATTCTGGAAAAGTTTGAACTCGTTGTCCGGCTCGGGACGCGGTTCCGACGTATTGGTATCGAGCAGTGCCGCGAGATCGTCGCGGCCGAAGCTGTGCGACACGGCCCGCTCCTCGACACGGCGCCCCGCCAGGCGCAGGATACCATGCGATATGAGCGTCGTGAGGCGGGCGATCGGATAGAGCAGCAGGTAAAAGAAATAGATCACCGGCGCCAGGGCGCGGTAATAGAAGTTGGGGTTGTTGCGGAAGATCGACTTGGGAAGGAACTCCGCAGCAAAGATGATGATGACGGTCGACACGGCCGTTTCGATGGCGACCGAACCGTTACGGGCGATGCTTTCCCACCCCAGCGCATAGAAGATGCCGCGCAGCAGCAACGACATGTAAAGCGAATAGATGACCAGGGCAATGTTGTTGCCCACCAGTATCGTGGTGATATACTGCCCGGGGTGGCGGGAAAAAATCTCCGCGATATGGTCGAACATGCGGCTCTGTTTGCGGTCGATCTCCAGTTTCAGGCGGTTCTTGCTCGTGAAAGCGATCTCCATGCCCGAAAAGAATGCCGACAATAACAGCATTAAGACAATCAGTATGACCGAAGTAAGCATCGTCCTGTTTATTTTGGGTTACTCCCCCGCTTCGTCCGCATGTACGGCACGCCGCAGCGGCTGTATCTCACCGATCGGTTCGGCCGGGCGGAGCTCCTCCTCCCCGTCGGGGCGGACAGCTGGTGCAGCCAAAGGCGGCTCCTCGGAAAGCGGTGCCGCGGGCCGCGCCGCAACCGGAGCGGCAGGCCGG
>OBYQ01001249.1_pt1 | contig 13325 bp, 8 predicted proteins | sample 1538221 | NCBI WGS metagenome assembly OBYQ01 (sample SAMEA2580200, study PRJEB22360) | human gut metagenome | biome: human gut; feature: human-associated habitat; material: faeces | place: Denmark | collected 2008/2010
GCTTGGGTGGATTCATTGACTTATGATACGATCGTTGAGAAGAAATATATGCATTATTTGCCGGATGATGTGATTCTCCGTGCTTTTAAAGAACTCAATTATTCGCAATATTTGATAAAGTCCGAACGACTGGTTCCCCAGAAATTCACCTTTTATTTTGCTGGCAAAGCAGATACCCTGCCTGTACTGAAAGGGTTGAACTTCGATGAAAAGGAGGCTTTTGTGATAGAAAAGAACCAACGGAACGATACGATTCATTATTGGGTAAAGGACTCTTTGCTCTATAAACAGGATACTCTGGCCCTTAGCCTTACCTATCTTTATACGGATACGCTGAACCAGTTAATTCCGCGTACAGATACCTTGAAATTGGTATCCAAACAAAAGACTCTGACCAAAGAAGAGCCCGAGAAGAAGAAAAAGAAGAAAAAGAAAGAGGGTGAAGAAGATGAGCCGATACCGACTAAATTCTTACCGGTGAATGTGAATGCACCTTCATCAATGGACGTGTATGGCTATGTTTCTTTAAACTTTGAGGAGCCGATTGCAAGTTTTGATACTGCGGCAATTCATCTACGGCAGAAGGTGGATACAATTTGGAAAGATATTCCTTTCGAATTCGAACAAGACTCATTGAATCTGAGGCGGTTTAATCTGTATCCGGCAAATGATTGGGACGCTACAATGGAATATGAGTTCTCGGTGGACTCAACTGCATTTCATGGCATTTATGGTTTGTTTACCGATAAGATAAAACAATCATTTAAGGTACGTAGCGAGGATGAATATTTTACTCTTCATTTTATTGTTACAGGAGCAGATCCTCAGGCATTTATAGAATTACTGGATACCCAAGATAAAGTGGTTCGACGAAGACTGGTGGATGATGGAAGGGCAGATTTCTATTACCTGAATCCGGGGAAATATGCCGCCAGACTGATTAATGATAGAAATGGAAACGGAGAATGGGACACGGGAGACTATGCAAAAGGAATACAACCGGAAGAAGTTTACTATTTCCCCAAGGTTGTTGAATATAAAGCGTTATGGGATGTTGACCAAAACTGGGATATACACGCAACTCCTGTAGACAAACAGAAACTGGATGAACTAAAAAAACAAAAACCAGATGAAGACAAGAAAAAGAAAGAAAGAGAAAGAGATAGAAATAACCAAAACCGTAACCGTCGCTAATTTGCGACGTCATCTAATTGTTGGAATTCTTGCATTGTTGATGGGAAGTTTTGCGCTTCCTGCCAATGCTCAGTGTGAAGCTAAAAACGATGCTTTTCAATCCGGAGAGCACGTAATGTATGACTTGTACTTCAACTGGAAATTCGTTTGGGTGAAAGCAGGTATAGCCAGTCTGACGACTAATGCAACTACCTATCATTCGGAACCGGCTTACCGTATCAATCTGCTTGCCTTAGGTAGCAAGCGTGCCGACTTCTTTTTCAAGATGCGCGATACACTGACTTGCGTCATGGGTGAAAAACTGGAACCTCGTTATTTCCGTAAAGGTGCCGAGGAAGGAAAACGTTATACGGTAGATGAGGCTTGGTTCTCTTATAAAGACGGTCTTTGCTTTGCCAAACAAAAACGTACGTTCCGTGACGGAGAAGTTCAGGAGTCGGAAGAAAGCGACAGTCGCTGCATCTACGATATGCTGACTATCCTTGCTCAGGCACGTTCTTATGACCCTGCAGATTATAAGGTAGGCGATAAAATCAAATTCCCGATGGCTACCGGACGTAAAGTGGAAGAACAGACACTGATTTATCGGGGAAAAGAGAATGTGAAAGCGGAAAATGGGGTTACCTATCGCTGCCTGATCTTCTCATTAGTTGAATACGATAAAAAAGGGAAGGAAAAGGAAGTGATTACTTTCTTCGTAACAGATGATAAGAACCACCTTCCTGTCCGTTTAGATATGTTCTTGAATTTCGGTTCAGCCAAAGCTTTCTTAAATGATGTCAGAGGTCACCGTCATCCATTGACTTCTATAGTTAAATAGTCCGTCTACAGAGTAAAAGGTACTTTCTGATCTTTCCGGAAAACACTTGATTCGAATGTAGCGATCAAGTCTCCGTTCTGGTTAGTAACATCTACTTGATAGAAGCCGGTGCTTCGGCCGATATACCGTTCGCGTGCCTCGGCATAAAGGGTGTCGCCCGGACCGCTGGCACGCAGAAAAGTGATTGAGGATGAAAGAGAGAAAGCGAGTGTTCCGTGCGAATTGGCAGCTGCGGCGAGTGCCAGGTCTGCCAGCGTGAAAATCGCTCCTCCTTGTGTCCGTGCTCCGGCATTGAGATGTTCGGGTTTTATTTCCAGTCTGGCTTTGCTGTATCCTTCGCGTACTTCAAGCAATACTACGCCTGCATTTTCGGCGAACAGGTCCTTTTTAAAAAACTCTTGTGGGGTCATAATGATTAATTTTGAATTACTAATTTGAAACGTTGAATGATAAGTTATGAGAGCCGAATTAGCCTATAATTTAAAATTCAAGATTCTTCCGCAAATGTAATAAATATATTCCCATATATGGCTGTCGGATACTTACGTTTTTAGGGAGTTATTATTCTTCATCAGTCTCGAATACCTTATGAACAGTATGGTGTTTGCATTCATATAATCTAATAAAAATGCTATAAGAAGCACCCTGATAGAAAAAAGAGAAGATAAGCTTCGATGTTTAATCAAGTGCTTGTCTTCTCCTTTTTTTATTTTTTCTTACCATTCAATAGCTTGATCCTCATCCGGTATCAACGGGTTGATCTGGCGTTCCATTGTCATAGAACCTTTTACTTCGTAAGTTATCGGATAATCCGGATTGGAAGTGACATCCGTGTACTTATAACTCAGTTCCAGTGTGGTAAGGTGGCGTTCCATATATTTGATGGTTTCGTGCTGAATGATTCGTTTTTCATACTTGCATTCTCCCAATGGTCGGATATTGATTCCCGGTTCGCCTTCGTCACCGTACAATCTCAACTTTCCTTTAATAGTACCTTCCTCGTCCTCCGTTCCTTCTTCAAACTCGACGAATACTTTATACCTGGAGCGGTTCTCATCTTCCACCCACGTTGAACCGGCATAGAAGAAAATGGTATTCTCGTCCACTACGCGGGCTAAGCGCGTATCTACCTTAGCGGGATCGGTTGTCGTTCCTTCGATGTAGATGTTCATCAGCGTGGTGTTATACGTTCCGGAGTAGTCATTGAACAGATTGACTCCCAGCAGCGCTTTATAACGTCCCTTATATTTGTTTTGAACATAAGAAGGGTCTTCTTCAATAGTCAGCGGAAGTACGTATTTCTCATCCAGTTCCAACCCGTTAAAGTTGAAATGGATGGGGTAGAGCTGTATATTCTCTCCCGCAGGAATATGGCAAATGTTTGATTCAAAAGAATAATGCTGTTCTGCAAGGGGGACATACCAGAGGTCCTGACGACCTACGGGGAATTTTTCCTGGTTAAGTATTCGGAGCGTATCCTCATCCACGGCTATTTTTGCATCGATATTCCGACTGTTGCTTTTCGAGCCGCTGACAATGACCGGCAACTGGTATATTCCTGTTCCATCCGGCTGATAGCGTACATAAATTTCAAGCCGTTGTCACCTAAAGGTGCCTTGAAAGAAAGCATCTGTGTGTAAAGTTCATCTTTCCACTCGTCATTGCATGCACTGAATGTTGCATACATCCCCAGTATCATTCCTAAAATATATAATTTTCTCATATTGATCTTTTGGTTTATAATGTTAACACTAATCATAATTCTGCCATCCGGGAGCTTGTGAGAGATTATTGTTGCGTTTCAGCTCATCGAAGCTGATAGGCCAGAAGTACTGTTTGCGTGAGAAAGAAGTCTGTAGTTCGGCCACTCTGACTGGCAGATAAAACATGTCCTTGTATTCTTCGTTCATCAGTGTATTGCAACCGTAGATTTGTTCTCCTTCATGTTCTTCGACAATTTTCCAACGACGCAGGTCATAGTAGCGTTGGGTTTCTGCAAAGAATTCGATCTGCCGTTCATGAACTATTTTTTCAAAGAATTTTTTCGGGTTTTCATATACTTCATCGCTATAGTCGGGGACTCCGGCACGCATACGGACAGGCTTAACTCCACGGCGCATCTGTTCTTTGTCACGGAAGATATCGTAAGTCTGGCTTCCGTCCCATGAGGCCACCTGGTAGTGTGTCCCTTCGGAAATATTATTCAGTGCTTCTGCATACATCAGTAATATGTCGGCATAACGAAGTGTAGGTTCCACTTTTTGGTAGATAGAGCCTCCCCATTTGGCGCAATCGTTCGGATTTACATATTTCATGATGCCGATGCCCGTAATGCACCAGTTATCAGATCCATTGATACGACCGTCGGTTGCTCCGCGATAATACCAGATTTGTTTGTTTCGTGAGTCTTTTCCTCCTTCTTCCTTAATGCTCAGTGCGTTCCATTGTGCTCCGTTGAAAGCTACGGAAGCATAGAAGCGAGGCTCACGGTTGGTATATCCCCACCATACGCCATTTTTTACATTGTCGTACTTGTGTTCATCTTTGTTTTCATCGTTTGTGAACTTCCCTTTCCATAATGTGTAGCATTCTTTGTCAAATGATGTACCATCTGCCATAGCGTATGCTTCACTCTGCTTCAGGGTCATTCCGTGTACGTTATATCCTCCAAAAGTTCCGGGCAGTTGATGCTTTACGAAATCTACCATCGTGTTGTCTGTTTTTAAGTCATTGCTGTCACCATTGGTTCCTCGGGTAAAAATAAGTTCCGGGTTTTCGGCTGCATAGATATCTCCATTAAAAAGAGACCGATATGATTCAAATGGATCTATATTGGACCATCCTTCCGGAAAAGGCTTGTTACTGTATTCCTCATGATATGGCGGTTCAATAGTGGTTGGATAAGCCTCGTCTGTACTAACCGGGCGCCTTTCAAAAGTATAAAGTTTGTAGAGTCCGCTCGTTTCCGAGTACTCGATCATGTCTCTGGCGGCAGCAGCGGCTTTTGCCCACTTCTCTTCATTGTATTCTTGTGGAATCAACTGTTGGCCGTCCTTGTTGATGAAGTCTGCCATTTCCGTATTCCCGTTTACCAGCGGACTGGCAGCATAAAGGAAAACTTTGGCACGTACAGCCAGCGCGGCTCCTTTAGTCGGGCGGGCAATGTTCAAGTTATCGCGTTTTTCGAACAGTTCGGTAGCTGCAATTTCGAGTTCTGAAGTGATGAATGCCACGCACTCATCATAGGTTTTACGTGGGTAGGCCAGTTCGTCATACGATTTTGTATAGTCGGCTCCTTCCGGTGGTAGAATGGGTATCGGACCGAATTTTCTCAGCAGTAACCAGTAGAAATAGGCACGCAGAAAACGGGCCTGTCCTCTTATGTCCGTCACTTCCTCCGGAGTGAGATCTTCATTCTCATACAATTCATTCAGTAGAATGGAGGCTTGATAGATTCCGTCATACGACCATTTCCAAGCATTTTGGCCACCAGTGGAATTTAAATATTCGCCGCGTTTGAATTTGGCAAAACGGTCTCCTCGTTCGTTGAATACTTGGTCGTCTGAGAAATTGAAAGGGCATACGTCACTGTGTCCCACCTCCAGATTATCTCCCTGCAGGCGACTGTAGCAGAATGACAGCCATTGAAGTGTATAGTCTTTGTCCGAGAAAATGCGTTCTGTAGATTGTTGGTCTCTGAAATAGCGGTCTACATTTAGGAAATCGGAACAGGAAGTGAGTCCCAAGCCGAGTACCACTGCTCCCAATAAAATGTATTTATTTTTATTCATAACTTTTCTTTTAATGATTGTTTTAGATTCCTACCGTCAGTCCGATGGTCACTGTTCTGGATAACGGATATTGTTGTCCATTGGAACTACCCAGTTCCGGATCCCAAAGCTTAAAGTCGGAGAAGGTCAGCAGATTCGTTCCCATCAGGTAGAGGCGTACACGGTCCAAATGGAGTTTATTGACAAACCGTTTGGGGATGCTGTAACCTAATTCCACATTCTTTAAACGGATGTACGAACCGTTTCGCAGCCAGTAAGTAGAAGCACGATAGTTGTTGCTATTACCTCCATAACTCAGACGCGGGTATTTGGCATTCGGGTCTTCGTTGATTCCCAGCGACCAGTAGTTACCCACTACATCCGTCAGAATATTGCCCCATGACTTCTCTTGGAATGGATATACGGTGAATCCGTCTATGAAGAAGGATGACTTGCCGGCTCCTTGGAAGTGAACGTTGATATCAAATCCTTTCCATTGTGCAGATACACCGAACCCGTAAATCAGGTTAGGGCGGGTGGTCGCACCGATGGGCACTTCGTCATCTCCGTTAATGACTCCGTCACCGTTTACGTCCTTGTATTTGATGTCTCCCGGCATGATGCCTGAACCCTGTGAGGGTCTGTTGCGGATTTCTTCATAATCCTTAAACAATCCTTCGGCTATCAGGCCGCGTGCCTGGTCTACACGGAATCCGTATTTCATCTTATACGGATAGCGGCTGTTCTCTTCGTCATACTCCTTGATTTCATTCTTACTATAGGTCATGTTGGCACGTACCGTAAGGTCTACCTCACCTATCCTCTGTTTATAAGCGATATTACCGTCAAAACCTTCGGACAAGACAGATCCCACGTTGGCATAAGGTTTCGTTGTGATGTGATTCAGACCGATGATCTGAGGAAGGTAACTACGTACCATATAAATACCGTTGCGTTGTTCGTGGAAGTAGTCAATGCTGCCACTGAACTTATCATTGAACATAGAGAAGTCAAGTCCGAGGTCATGTTTCTTGGCTACCTCCCAAGTGATGCTGCTTGACGCAATTCTCGAATAGGTCAGTCCGGTATAATAATAATTACTGGTGCCGATATCACCGTAATAATAACCGTCTTCATCCCATGTCCCGAATTTCTCTACGTATGGGAAGCGGGTTCCCACATTGTCGTTACCTACCTTACCGTATGAGTAGCGCAGCTTAAACATATTCAGCCATTTGAGATGTTTCTTGATGATTGACTCTTCAGCGATGTTCCATGCTACAGAATAGGCGGGAAAGAATCCAAACTGCTGACCTGAGGCGAAGTTCTCGGAGCCGTTGTAACCGAAATTAAAGTCAAAGAAGTAGCGGTATTTCCATCCGTATGTGAAACGTCCTGCAAACCCCTGATGACGATTCTGAATACTCTGCACAATCTTCTCGTAGCTATCTGTATTGCCGTTGTGAGATGTATTGGTAGTCTTATCCTGAGAATACTTTAAAACGGCCCCTAGCATATGGTCACCAAACGTACGGTTATAGTGTAGCTCTGCTTCTAAGTATTCCTTCCGTTGTCCACTTGAATACATCGTTCCGTCCATCAGTTTCTGCGTCTCTATTCTTCTGAATTGCAATTCTCCGTCGGAGGTACGCTGCCGTTCTGCTAACCAACTTTCCGGCCATTTGAAACGGTTGTCACCGTTATCCGTATATGTATCGAATCCGAAACGTCCGTAGAATTTTAATCCCTTTGTGATAAATTTCAAATCTTGTTCAAGATTAACCGTAGTCTGTATTTTATTCTTCCATGTTTCCTGATATCCCTGTTGGGTGGTCAGTACCCACGGATTTCTTCGTCCTTCACTACCGACTGCTGCCCATTTCCCGTCACTATACTGTACCGGAGAAGCGATGGGACTGTATCCCATTAGCGAGTGCCATATTTCATGATACTGGCTTCCCGGCAGGTTCTGCTTGTCCAAAGAACCCGATACGCCTACTTTTAGCAGCGTGGATTTTGTCAGGTCTATGTCTACATTCATGCGGTAGTTCCAGCGATGGTAGTTGGCATTGGTGTTATAGTCCGTCATTGCACGATCCGTCTCGTACATGCCGCCTTCATTTACATAACTGGCAGAAATGAAATAGCGGGCTACCGTACCACCTCCGGTCAAGTCTACAGTTGCGCGATAAGTGGGGGCACCGTCTTTCAGTATTAAGTTCATCCAGTCCACATTCGGGAAAAGATCCTGATCCAGCCCGTTTGCAAACAGTTCCAAGTCGCTTTCGCTATAGGCCGGAGCCTGACTACGACTAACCAAGGCTTCGTTCATCATGCGGGCATATGTTGGACCGTCCACAAATTCCGGAGTTCTGGTGCGTGTATTATACGAGGTTTCTACTTTGGCATTGACGCGGGTCTTCCCTTCCTTGCCGCGTTTGGTCGTGATCAAGACAACGCCATTTGCACCGCGTGAACCGTAAATGGCTGTTGCGGAGGCATCTTTCAACACGGAGAAGTCCTGGATATCTTCTACATTGATTTCATTCATATCACGTTCGAAGCCATCGACCAACACCAATGCACTGCCTCCGGCACCGAAAGTGGAGATACCGCGTATCCAGAACTCAGAAATATTGCTACCCGGCTGTCCGGAAGTCTGGCGGGCGAGTATACCGGCTACATTGCCTGCAAGAGCATTGGTGATGCTTGCCGTCGGAGTACGTAGCTGGGAAACGTCGACTGTGGTAACGGCACCTGTCACAGTTACCTTCTTCTGAGCACCGGTCCCTGTGACAACAACCTCGTCGATGACCGTTTCTTTCGTCTCTGCCATAACGATGTTAATGATTTTTTTGTCTTTGATAAAGATTTCCTGCTTTGTAAATCCCACATAGGAAAAAATCAAGTAAGAGTAATTGGGAACCTTGATCTTGTAACGTCCGTTTATGTCTGTTATCGCACCGAAGCCGGGCATATTTCTTGCTGTAACGTTCACGCCTATTAAAGGTTCGTTCTTTGGATCAGTGACGATTCCCGTCACCTCAATCGTCTCTTGTTCATTTTGAGCGCAGACTGTAGTTGTCCAGCCTACTATCAATAAAAATAGTAAGATTACATTTCTCATATTTACTTGTGTTTTAAATAGTATTATTCCGTTGTCATATAACGAATCCCTTTATTATCAATATCTCCAATATAGAACATATCTGTATCAGGGTCGTAAGCAAGACCGGCTGGCTGATTGAAACGTGCCTCATGCAATGGATTGCCGTCTACGTATCCCCATATTTTGCCGTCGGCGTTTTCGTTACTTCGTCCGGCTGCAAGAGACGCTACCCCATGAGGATCCAGTTTCCAGATGCAGTGATTTTCTCTGTCACAAAAATAGAAGTCATATTGGTCGTTGTCAGGACCAATTCCTTCGCCGTATTTCTCGTTTTTTACGAATACACCGAACTGTGGTTTGTTAAACCGGGCGCTTCCTCCCGTTCCTTCCTTGAAACTTTTATCGTTCATGTTTCCGGCAATGATGCTAGGATTACCGAATGTTTTTGCCACCGGATCATAATCGGCTCTGAACACTGCGCCAAAATTGTCGGAAAGCATATACATGAATTTATTGGACGGGTGCCTGAATAATATCGTATGTGAACCGCCCACTGCCGATATCTGACTCAGGCTAAAGGCAACTTCCGCATTCTCGTCGATATTGGGAATAGCCCCATTGCGTATCATTTTGTAGACTTTTCCCTCCCACCAGGTGGTGTAAAAGATGGTTCCGTCATCCATATACACTAAGCTATATGCTGTCCTGCCATAGTTGTAGGGACGAATTCGTCGAAAGTTTTCACGACGGAGAGAATAATAGATATTTGCCCGGGTGGTGTTGTCCTGACCGTGATCATCGGTAAATAGCAACGTGTCTCCGTCAGCACTGAATGTGAAAGAATACATTGTGCTATATCCCGTTCTTGGGAAGAGACGTTTTACAGTCCGTTCTGTCAGGTCTATTAGATGGAGACCGTCAGAATGGTTTGAAGAAAAAAGTAACCGGTTGTCCCCATCCTTGTACTTGGGGTCGAACACCATACAGTCATTGGAAGGAATAGAAGCTCCTTCATCGAACGAACCCTCTTGAAATGCAGAATTATTATCCTCGTCTACCTTACGTAGCAAGGTACCTACGATCGTTGCAGGAGTGTACTTGAATTCCTCTTCAAATGTATGTTCTGCAATAGGTTTGCCATCCGGACCATCTACACGAACATTGATTATTCCATCAAAAGCCTTGGAAGGAACCATGCAATAAATCTTTTTTCCATCTGCTCCGATGGTTTTGGTTTTTTCTCCACCGATCGTAATGTGAATTTTGGTGGGATCATTCCCGAAGTTACTGCCTTCAATGTACAGGCGGGTTCGCATACCTCCCTCTTTAGGGCTAAAATCTGTAAATACTACTGGTTGAGATGGGTCATACTGATTAGAGTTGGCTTTATCATCTTTACAACCGATGAAGAATAAACAGCAGACAAGTACTGTTATTAGGTGGTTTTTCATAAATATAAATAATAAAATGGTTAAAGTGCATCCGAACAATAAATATTATTGCTTACAACGTTTGCCTATCTTTCTTATTATAAGCATAATATGTATCTAAATCTTTAGGAGTTTTAGGTATCCTTCACCTTGTTGATGTTGGCATGTTGTGCTCATAATATGTTGTAGATTTAAGTACAAATATCTATATATGTCTGATTCTCATCAACGAAGAGTTTGACTGAGAAAAGACATGGCAAAGCTAACTAAATAAGTAATTTCTTATTTAGTTTGCATAACTTTATGTAGGTGTGATGATGATAATTAACAATCAATCGGTTAATTACAAATAAATATAATAAAAATGTAGAAGAGTTAGAATGCCTTTTTTTTGAAATGACCAGAATATATTATATATTAGTCAGATTATTATAATTACATTTTCAATTACATTAAATAATTAAGCAGGCTTTTGGGGAATATCTGTGCAAATATGCCCTTCAAGGGAGAAATGTACCAAATTTGTCCCTGAATTGGATTATTTGGGACGGTCTATTCTATTTGAAAGTACTACTTTTGCCACCAGATAATTATTAACTTAACAAATAATCCATGTATTATGAAAACAATTCTTAGCGCATTGGGACTTTCGCTTCTGATCTTTACGAGTTGCGGTGGACAAAAAAAGGTTGAAGTCGATTTTATTCAGGACAACATCGACAACGCAGTAGCACAAAACACAATTCAGACAGACATTATCGAGAAATCCGGTAAAATTCTGAATCCAAGAACCATCAATGCAGATGGTAGTATCTCCTATATACCTATTGATGACTGGTGCTCCGGTTTCTTTCCGGGCAGCATGTGGCTGACTTACAATCTGACAGGGGATAAAAAGTGGTTGCCTTTGGCAGAAAAATACACAGAAGCCCTCGATTCTGTGAAATATCTGAAGTGGCATCACGATGTCGGCTTTATGATCGGGTGCAGTTATCTTAACGGTTACCGTTTTGCAGATAAAAAAGAATATAAGGATGTGATTGTAGAAGCCGCAAAATCATTGTCTACCCGTTTCCGTCCGGGAGCAGGCGTTATCCAGTCATGGGATGCCGATAAAGGCTGGCAGGGAACACGCGGATGGAAATGTCCGGTGATTATCGATAATATGATGAATCTGGAATTGCTGTTTGAAGCTACGGCTTTTTCCGGTGACTCTACCTTTTACAATATAGCAGTGAAACATGCGGATACAACGATGGCCCACCATTTCCGCCCGGACAACAGTTGCTATCATGTGGTAGACTACGATCCCGAAACAGGAGAAGTGCGTAAGAGACAAACAGCACAAGGATATGCGGACGAATCATCATGGGCTCGCGGACAGGCTTGGGCATTATACGGTTATACCACTTGCTATCGCTATACAAAAGACAAGAAGTATCTTGATCAGGCACAGAAGGTGTATAACTTCATCTTTACCAATAAGAACCTGCCGGAAGACCTCGTTCCTTACTGGGATTACGATGCTCCGAACATTCCGAACGAACCTCGTGACGCTTCTGCAGCCGCATGTACGGCTTCTGCTCTGTACGAACTCGACGGTTATCTGCCGGGCAATCACTATAAGGAAACCGCTGATAAGATCATGGAAAGCCTCGGCTCACCGGCTTATCGTGCCAAAGTGGGTACGAATGGAAACTTTATATTGATGCACTCTGTGGGCAGTATCCCTCACGGCCAGGAAATAGATGTGCCTTTGAACTACGCTGACTATTACTTCCTGGAAGGATTGATGCGCAAAAGAGACCTGGAAAAGAAGTAAGAACTGCCTTGCTTGTACTTTAGCCGGATATGTGCATATATTAGTCTCTTCCGGTACATTAACTGTTATTCTTTATATCATGATAAACAAATCAGTAAACTTATTGATGGGAGGCTTGACCCTCTTTGCAGCGCAAGGCTGTAAATCCCCCAAGCAGGTGGCAGAGCAAGCGGAACATCCAAACATCATCTATGTATTTCCTGATCAGTATCGCAATCAGGCAATGGGCTTTTGGAACCAGGAAGGTTTCAGAGATAAAGTAAACTTCCGGGGAGACCCCGTGCATACTCCTAACATAGATACTTTCGCACGTGAATCTATGGTGCTGACTTCCGCTCAAAGCAACTGTCCGCTGAGCAGCCCTCATCGTGGAATGTTGCTGACCGGTATGTATCCGAATCGCAGTGGTGTACCTTTGAACTGTAACTCTACACGTCCTATCAGCTCTTTGCGTGACGATGCGGAGTGCATAGGCGACGTATTCAGCAAGGCCGGTTATGATTGTGCTTATTTCGGTAAACTTCACGCTGACTTCCCGACCCCGAATGATCCGGAGAATCCGGGACAATATGTAGAAACACAGCGTCCGGTGTGGGACGCTTATACGCCGAAAGAGCAGCGCCACGGTTTCAACTATTGGTATTCGTACGGCACGTTTGACGAACATAAGAACCCGCATTATTGGGATACGGACGGCAAGAGACATGATCCGAAAGAATGGTCACCGCTCCATGAGTCGGGCAAAGTTGTTTCTTATCTCAAGAATGAAGGAAACGTGCGTGATACGAAGAAGCCATTCTTCATCATGGTGGGAATGAACCCGCCGCATAGCCCATACCGTTCGCTGAACGATTGTGAAGAACAGGACTTCAATCTTTATAAAGATCAACCGCTGGACAGTCTGCTGATTCGCCCAAACGTAGATCTGAATATGAAAAAAGCGGAATCCGTCCGTTACTACTTTGCTTCTGTGACCGGAGTAGACCGTGCTTTCGGACAGATTTTGGAAGCACTGAAACAATTGGGATTGGATAAAAATACAGTAGTCATCTTTGCTTCCGACCATGGCGAAACAATGTGTAGCCAGCGAACGGACGACCCTAAGAACTCTCCCTATTCCGAATCTATGAATATTCCGTTCCTGGTTCGTTTCCCCGGTAAGATTCAGCCCCGGGTAGAT
>OBYQ01001260.1_pt1 | contig 13104 bp, 12 predicted proteins | sample 1538221 | NCBI WGS metagenome assembly OBYQ01 (sample SAMEA2580200, study PRJEB22360) | human gut metagenome | biome: human gut; feature: human-associated habitat; material: faeces | place: Denmark | collected 2008/2010
AACGCTGCCTGTAAGCTGGCCTTTGCTTGTCCAGCCTGTACGTTCCTCCCGGCGCAAATCCAGATATTTCCCCAGCAGCTCCGGCAGGGTAGGTTCCTTCGCTTCCTGCAAGGCTTCCAGCAGGGCGGCCTTTTTCTCCTTCAGGTCTGCAATCCAGCCTTTCAGGTGGCGCACCATCTGACGGATAGACTGCATAAGGGAATTGGCGACTTTGATGTCCCGGTTCAGGTTGCCGATGTTGGTCTGTATCCCTCGTTTCTCCATCTGGCTGACCGCTGTCCCCATGTGGACGGTGGGGATTTTATCAAGCCCCTGCCGTTCATAGGAACGAAGGTCAAGGCGCTCCGGGCGTCCGTTGGCTTCCAGATAGCGGTTAGCGACAGCCGCCCAGCCCTGCCGCCATATCTCGGCGTACTTCTGGTCGTTCCAGTCCACGGTATCCTCCTTGTGGCTTTTCCAGTTCCCGGACGGGAGCCGGATACGTTCCCCGTTTTCGTCAAGGTCATAAACCTTCCGGCTCTTGGGAAGCCATTTCCCGGTTTCGTCCATTGCCCGCATGGTCAGCAGGATGTGGGCGTGGGGGTTCCCATTCCCTTTGTCGTGGATGGCAAAATCGGCAATCATGCCTTTGGAAACAAAAAACTCCCGGCAGTAGTCCCGGATAAGGTCGGCGTACTGTTCCGGGGGGATTTCCCTCGGTATGGCAAGCACGATTCTCCGGGCAAGCTGGGAGTTCCATTGCTTCTCGATTGCTTCGGCGGCGTTCCACAAAGTATTGCGGTCTGCATACGCTGGCGGGGCGTGGGGCGGCAGCATGATTTCCGTGTGGACAATCTCGCTTTTATGGGAATAGTATTTCTGCTTCTGGTCGTACTCGGAAAACAGCCGTTCTCCACTCTGGTAGGCGGCAGACGCAACGGCTGACTGGTGGTTGCTGCGCTGAATTATTTTTATATCATGGTGTGGGCATGGCATAGTGTTCCTCCTTCCTGTGATTGATTTTGGGTAAAAGAAAAGCAGGAAACCTGTTTCAAGATTTCCTGCTCGGTGGTGCCGCCGGTGGACGGTTAGTATTCAGTTTTGAAAGTTTGGGTCAGGTTGACCCGATGATGGGGGCTTCTGGAAAATTCAGCGCTTATATTATTTCATTCATTGACAGAATGAAAAGAATACAAGTAACAATAATCAATGTCGCCAAAATAAGTAAGCCCGTATGCTTGCTTCGAGTTTCTTTTGTAGATGTAACCACATAACCGCTTTTTCTCAATGCTGTAATTACAGGCTTATATAGTAAAAATGTAATAGAAGCATTTAAGCCACCTTTCAAAAGATTAAACGGAAGAAAAACAGGGAGCAATAGTTCCGCAACCGCTTCTCTGGGATAGCCCATATAAAGCGGAGTGACAAGGTAATTCCATAACATCATTACAATAATACTTGTTATGCAACCAACAACTAAACCAGTGATAGCACCAGACAACGTATGCTTCTTTTTATAAATAACGGCTGCTGTACATGCAAAAGAAAGGGTCTGCACGATATTCATGATACAGCCTAAAATTCCGGTATCACTTACTGTTAGCATTTCAAGAGTTGCAACTATAACAGACACAATACAGGAAGTCATTGGCCCCCATATCAACCCGCCTAAAGTAACAATGACATCTGATGGGTCATATTTCAAAAATAAAACGACGGGTATCCGCCCCACTACCATTACAACATAAGTAATGGCACACAGCATAGCGATTGTTGTGATTCTTTTGGTCTTACTGTTCATACTTGGTTCCTCCATAGTCTAAAAAATTAACACCCAAAAGATATGTCTTTCAGGTGTCAAATGCAATTAGACCACAAGGCAACAATCACTGTTGAAAATTGTGGGAACTAATCGTATCTTCTTTCATCCAGACTATACTGTTGGTTTTGGAATTACACCAAATCATGCGTTTACCGCTCGCGGACTATACCGCCAATCGGGAATTTCACCCTGCCCCGAAGACACTTCTATTCGGTTGTTTGTTTGTATTATAGCATATCCAGCAGCTTTTGGGAATAGATAAATTAAAAACTTGCTGGACGGGAACAGCTTGCAACTGCAAGATGTTTCCGGGCGGCAAGTCCACAAAAGGGTAGCTGGCGATAGCCAGCGCAGGGGAAGCGTAGCGTCCCCTGTGATGATTGGAAGCAGCCGCAATGGTGCTGGAAATCATCCGCTTTCCGCAGGAAGCCCCCGGCAGGGCGCAACGCACCGGCTTGACCGGTGTATAGTTGCGCCCTTACTCCGTAAGGGGTTTCCCGGCTACCCGACCTTTCACGCTTTCTGCAACTATTTCCTTTATACCATTTGGGGAAAATGCCTGTTTCAGAATGTCCATCACATCCTCGTCTGTCAGCACTTCCGGCCTTATCAGGAAACTTTCCAGCATAGCCCCTCTGGTACAGAGCCGGTGCGTCCGTTCCTTCCGTGTCAGCGTCTTTATCTGGTGTTCCAATATCTTTTCTTCATGCTGCGCCCTCCGCAGCTTCTTTTCCGTTTTCTCTATCTCCTGATTGAGTGCTTCCAGCTTTTCATTCATAGGCGGCTGTCCTCCTTCTTCGGAATGAGTACATATATCTTGTTGGGTTCCCCGAAGCCCTGACGCACTCGCAGTATCAGTCCGGCGTCCTCCAATTCATTCAGGGAACGCTTCACGGTCATGGTGCTGCGGGCAAGTGCCGCCGCCAGTTCCACAATGGGGAAATGGATAAATAAAATCCCGTTGGCGTCCTCTATGCCGGACAAGAAAACAATATCCAACATCCGGGCATACATGACCTTTGCGGTGCTGCTGATCGGGAGCCGCAGCATGGCTCTCGGCAACGGCATACAGGGCGGTAGGGTGGTATCTGCGGTCATAAATTCAACTTCCATTCAATCGGTGTCCTCCTTTGCTTTTCGTTTTGAGCGTTTGGAAAGATATTGGGGGCAGTCCACAATGACCGCCCGGAAACTCTGCTTGCAAGTACGCTGGCATTTCCGGCAAAGGTCGTTGTACGTTACCCGTCCCCGTTCATTGAGGAAGAAGGACAGTTCCAGCTTCCTCTTTTTCGGCATTCTCGGCATGGTACCTCCTTAAACAAAAATCCGCCCATTTCAGCCGTAACAGTCGCAATAGACGAATAGTAGATTTTAGTGTCGTGTTTCGGAGCGATTTTCAGGGAAAAAGCGGCCATAGAACCGCCCGGAAATCCCCCGTAGTATTACGGATAGGGTAGACTATGCCCTATCAGATTGTTGTGTTTCAGTATCAATTCGGTGTCCATTTTCGCCGGTTCTCCCTGATGTCGTTCCTGCCCCTGGCTCTCACAACGGCGTTTCGCTCCCTTTGGTACGCTCGTTGCGGTCAGGGTTCCTCCATTTCCCTTCCGCAAGTCGTTGCACTACATCGCCGGGGAGCATATCCCATACAGGCCGGTCATTCGATTGGAATAATCCATCGATGAACTACCTGTATCATAGACCATTTTTGTGCCCTGTGCCGTATGTCCACAAAGCAGGATTTCAGGGCAAAAATCGGAAATTTCCACGATTGCGGAAAGTATGGTATAATCCAGTTATGCGGAAGGAAAACAGCCGCCGGGAAGGAGTGAGCGTCCATGTTAAAAGCGACAAGCATACAGGAGCGTCTTTGGGAGTTACGCAAGGATAAAGGCTTAAATCTGGAAGAATTATCAAAGCTGACCGGCATTTCTAAATCTGCCCTTGCCAGCTATGAATCCAACGATTACAAGGAAATCAACCACGGCAATCTTATCACGCTGGCAGACTTCTATGAAGTATCTCTTGATTACTTGTTCTGCCGGACAGAAAACCGGGAGCAGATAAACACGCCCCTGATGGAACTGCACCTGAATGATGAAATGGTGGAGCTGCTAAAGAGTGGCCGTATCAACAACCGCCTGCTCTGCGAACTTGCCACGCACAAGGATTTTATCAAGTTTCTCGCTGACATTGAAATCTATGTGGACGGCATTGCAACCATGCAAATTCAGAACCTCAATGCCCTTGTTGATACCATCCGGCATGAAATCATAGAACGGTATCGCCCCGGAGAGGATGACCCTCATTTGAAAACACTGCAAGCCGCCCATGTAGATGACGATGATTATTTCAGCCATATCGCACTGGACGATATAAGCGCTATTATCCGGGATATACGGGAAGCTCACAAGAAAGACAGCGAGAGTGCGCCCCTGACTACCGTTGCCGATGAACTACGGGAAAGTCTGGAAGCGGTTGAAAACTTCAAGGGCAGCCGCCAGGAAAAGCAGGCGTTCCTTTATTGTAAACAGCTTGGTATCAATTACAAAAACCTTTCGGAAGAAGAATTTCGCTGGCTCATTCGGATTCTCCAAAAGTCAAAGAAAATGGGAACACCGGTCAGCCAGAGAAAGAAGCGCAAATGAAAACTGCCGTTGTGGGAATGTGTGTTCCTGCAACGGCAGCTTTCTGCGTCAATATTATTTTTTTCCGATACTTTTCTCCTTTAATCATTTTTAAGGATATGTAATCTATACCCGCTCCTATTTCTACAATTTTGAGATTCTGAAATACATAAGTAACTCAATCCTCTCGTTTTCATTAATCCTCATTTTCTTCATTATCTGGCTGTTCATCATAATCTTGAAACGGCTCTATCTCTTTAATTTTCTTCTGTTGTGGAATTATACAGGAATTTTGTATCACTTCAGCCATATTGGTATTTCCAAATGCTTCCGACAACGGAAAAGTATCTGCGATTGTTTCCGCAGATATACTACTGTTTATCGAGGAGCTAGCGGCTGAAAAGTTTTCTGCTATGGCACCCATATTTTTTACCATTTGCGACTGGGCGATTCCTAAATTCAATTTTTCGTATGTATTACTCCAATCACTCAGCGTCTTTACCACACCACTCTTATAAATTTCTGCCATTGGTTTTAACATTTCCTGAATCTTAGCACTGAATCCTATTACTACATCTTTAAATGCCTGCGATTGTGCAATATTTTTCACCATACTTCCAGCCAAAACAGCAAAACTTCCCAATATATCAACAATGCTATTTTCCGTAAAATTCTCTTCTCTAATTCCTTCAATAGCATTAGATAAATTTCGATTAATTTCTTTTAGTTTTTTATTAGTATCAGTGAATTCTTCAATAGTAATTGTTTTTTGATGGGCAACTTTATTCCTTATCTTATGAACTTCCGATATTTTTTGCTCCCAATCTTTTTGCTTTCCATACTTTTCAAAATGGCGCTCCCAAAGACTTGTTTCCCTCATTTCTTCAATTATTGAACAAATTTCTTCTTTTTCTAATTTTTCTAAACACTCCACTGATAATTTTTCATTTATAATTCCAGCATAGTCTACAGGTCTTTTTTCAAAAAGATACGTCTCTAATATATTCAAATCCATATTTTCCAAAGTTTCATTCAAAGAAACTTTTCCATGTGCATTTTCTTGAATCACACTTAATAATTCTTGTGAAACAGTTTCTAATTGCCATCTGTTTCCATATGCTTTCGTCAAAATAAAAAGAATCAAACTCCTTAATTTTCTCTCGAACTCTACATATTTAGGATATAATCTCTTACAGAAGTTCTCTGAAATCCCATCATAATCTCGTATAGCATAATAATATTTTTGTTGACTAGATTTAAAAAATGCTACATCTACTTTTTGCAATGCTGGAATGCAACGATTTATCCTTGCGCTCGATGACATCTCTAAAAAACAACGTTTCGATTTTTTCTTTTGAATAATACGATATTTAATATCTATGTCATTAACTTTGAGTATTTCATCATCTCGCACTTGTCCAATCTCGTCTATTATCTCTAATAAAATTTCTTTCAATATCTTTGATTCATGCTTTTGTTTTTCAATAAAAATATAGCTCATTTTTATTTCAGCCATGTACTTTTCCCGTCCTTTTCAAATACAATCTATTATTGCCATATCAAAACTCTTTCAAAAATGGTGTAGTAGTAGTGTAGTAAGCGCCCTTCTATTCCGCAGAACCATTGATTTTACTAGCTTTTCCGGGACTTTTCAAGATATTGCCGTGGCACACAAAAAGTATTTTTATCATCTTTTTATAACTCCTCATAAGTCCTGTATTTCTTCTCAAATGCTTGATATTACAGGATTTTTCGCACTTTTCGTGCAGCCTGAGCTTCCATCTGTTTTGAAGATATCTTCTCGAATCTTCTCAGGATTTCTCATGTTTTTTCCTGCAATATTGGTAAAGGCGTTGGTAAAGAAAGCCGCTTTACCAACGGGCAATTTTAAGCGTTCGCCACACGCAGCAGTTCATCTTTGGCGTCATCGAACTTCACATGGGTGTAGGTATTCAGCGTTACGCTGATGTCTGCATGACCCATGATGTACTGCAATGTCTTGGGGTTCATCCCGGATTTTGCCATATTGGAACAGAAGGTGTGTCTGCACACATGAGGGGTTACTTTCGGCATCTGGATGCGGTAAATCTTGTTATACTTCTGGACAATATGCTCCATGTACTTCTCCCAATGAAGCGCTACCATGGGCATATCGTTCTTGTCCAGAAACAGAAAACCAACGTATCCATCAACCATGGGTTCCGTTTTGGGGACCGCGCGGTTGGCAATGATCCGACGGAAACAGGATGCTACCTCTTCGGTCATCGGAACATAGCGGATGCCGCTTTCTGTCTTTGGCTGCTGGATCACATACTCCATCTGTGATGTTCTCTGCAACTGATGATCCACCTTGATACGCATTTCCTCAAACTCGACATCCTGGATCGTAAGTCCACAGAATTCCGAAATACGAAGCCCTGTGTGAAAGAGTATATAGATCCCATCGTAGTATCTGCTGAAATGCTTGTCCTCTTTGATAAACTTCAGAAGATCCCTTTCCTGTTTCCGGCTGATGGCTTCTCTCGTCACAGAGTCATTGACGACTACCGATGCCAACTCAAAACCAAACGGATTCTTGCGGATTAGACCATCATCCACCGCCATCTGGAATGCCGGTCTGAGAACACCTCGAATCGAATGAATCGAGCTATACCCTCGACCATCCACCTTCTGAAGCTTGATGAGCCATGCTTTAGCATCCGACAAGCGCACCTTGTCAATGCGCTGCCTGCCGAACGGCTCTTTTTTCAAGATGTTGATCACCGTCTTGTAGCCTGCGACCGTATTATGGCGAACGCCGGTTTTCAGGGACACATACTTTTCCACCAGTTCCAAAACCGTGAGCTTTCCACCGTTGGTTACGATGTGATCGAACAGATCAGCTTCAATCTGCTTTTCCTTTTCTCTCAGGGAAGGCTCTCGCTTTTTCCCCTTGGGCATAGGATCATTTTTATCCAGCCGCCAGCTGTACACATTTTGCTCTTTGCCATCCTCGTCCAGATAGCGAAACCGATACCTCCCATCCTTGCGCTGATACTCGCCTTCTCGCAAAATCCGATTTCGATTGTCTCGCCTTTTTTCACTCATTGAAATCTCTCCTCTAAAAGAATGGAGAGCCAGACTTGCACTCTTATCATAGCACAAGTTTGACTCTCCGTATAGCTTTGCCATGAAAGAATGGCGATCTGTCATCGACTTTTTGAAAGGCTATTTATACAGCAGTGGCCTGATCCAGATACCTCTCAAATTTCTCCCGTTTGATCAAAGCACGGTTTCCATTCATCACATAAAAATCCTCGTTGGGATGCTCATCAATCAGCATCCGCAGCTTCCCCTCTCCGATATGATAATATCCGGCGGCTTCCTCAATCGTCAGGGTATAGCGCCGCCAGACCGGAATATCCAAACACTTCTTACTGCAAGTCATTGTCTTTTCATTCCCCATAGGCTACCTCCATAGATCAGAAAGGCCAGACAAAGGGCATCGGCAACGAAGTCCGGCAACGGACTCCGAAAAAACCTGTAACCTGTCGTCTGGCCATCGTTTCTTACTTTTCAAATTTTCTTGTGAAATCTCGTTGTTTTCGTTGTCAGAGAACCGATACCCCCTAAAAAGCCTTGCTTTATGGGCATTTACCGTATCCACACCTCCATTTTTGCGGCAACAAAGTCAGCAATCAGCCGACAACCAACTGGACAACAAGCACCGTAAATCAGGCAATCCACTCCTTTGGCAGCTCCAATTGACGAACTTCTTCCTCGCTCAGCTCCACAAACCCACCTTCGTTGTCGGGCAGTTCGTTGCCGGAACTCTCCCGTTCCCAGCCACGCTGCCGCCCGTATCCAGCAAACATCCGGGGATTGGAGAAAGGCTTCCAGCCTACCACAACTGTGTTCATGATCTCATTGATGTTGTGCAGTTGCCAACGCTTCGGCTCCTCAAAGGCGTGTCCCAATGCTTCCTTGAACAGCTGCTTGGAGCAGACCATATTGCCGGTGTAGTGTTCCAGAAAGCCCTGAATCTGCCCGGCCTCGGTGTCCTCTGGCATGAAGTCCTTTTGAACTTCCACCAGCTGCTTCTGAATCGCCTTTGAAAACTTCATGGAATACTCGCCGCTACGGTAAATGGTCATAGCCTCCGCCCATACCTGCAACAGATATTCTCTGGAAGCGGTTTCGTTCTCCAAAATATGAACTTCCGCTTTCTCCGGGTAAATCATCACCGGCAGGAACCGGCGGTTTCCGGCCCGGTCAAGGGGGAGGAAGTCCAGCGTGTTGGAAGAACCGCCGAACACACACTGCCGCAGACGATCTTTGGGCTGGGTCTCATAGGGCGTGCGGTAGGTTTCCTTTTGGCGGCTAATAAAGGAGCGGATCTCCTCGATGCTCTTGGCGTTACTGGTGGCCAGCATCTCCGACATCTCGATGATCCAATGGCCTTGCAGCTTGGCAAATACCTTGTCGTCGTCCAACTTTTTCAGGTCATCAGAGAACCACTCATCCTGTATAGCCAGGAAGCGAAAGAAGGTAGACTTTCCGGCTCCCTGGCCGCCCACCAGACAGAGCAGCTCCTCATACTTGGAACCTGGATGGAACACCCGGCGGATGGCTCCCAGCAGGAAGTGCTTGAGCATTTCTTCCACATAATCGCTCTCGTCTGCCCCCAGAAAATGGTGAAGGCAGGAGCATATCCGAGGTATACCGTCCCAAATCAGACTGTTCAGCACATCTTGAATAGGGTGATAGCAGTTTTCGTTTGCCACGATGGAGAGCGCCGCCATCAGCTTCTTTTCACTGGTCAAACCGTAGTTCTGTTCAAAGTAAAGGAGCAGATATTTGACATCGGTATCGGTTAAGGCGCTGGTGCTTCTGCGCCAGCCCAGATCTCGCGCAATGTCCACACGGTCGGTCAGCAGATTTAGCCGGATTGCGCCCCGCAAAAGCGGATCTTGGCAAAATACTGTGCGGCAATTTCCAATGGTGTTAGCCGGTTGTCCTTTTTCTGTCGTGGAAAGGCTTTCCCGCACTTCATCAACGGTCAATTCTTTACTTTCAGCCTGCCGGGTAGCAGGCACGAAACTCTGAGTTTCGCTGTTCAATGTTTCTCACCTCCTCAAGAAAAAAGCACCTGATTTGTTCGCAAAATCAGATGCCTTAAAGCTCCATATCCTGTTTTTTCTGCTGCTTTTTCCGGTTAGATTCTCTCTGTGCGCTATCCTGCTTGGCTTTTTTTAGGAAAGCAAGAATAGATTCCTTGTCCTTTTCCTGAATCTGCTGTTTACCAGCCTGCTTGACCTCCGGCTGCATCAGCTTCTTCTGGATTTTTGACAGGGCTGACTGCATGGCGCTTTTAATTTTTGAGATGACCCCATCCAACCGGGCGGCGGCATACTCACGCTCTTTTTGCGGAGCTTTCCGTTCCGGCGAGAGAACCCAGTCTCTCGTTTCTTCCACCAACCGGAGATCCTCTTTGTGGGTTTCCTGCCGGACAGTATCGGTGACAACCTCCACCGCCTTGTCATAGGCAATATCCGAAACCTCCTCCACCAGTGTTTCCACATCTTCAATTTTTAGGGTCAGCTCCTCCAGCTTCTGTTCCTGAGCGGCCAGCTGCTCCTTTTGCTTCATCAGAATGTAGTCCTGCTTCTCCAAATACGCCCGCCCACCATAGGACGGCTCCTGCTCCAGATGCACTCCATGCTTGCGGCTGATGTCAAAGAGCAGCGTCCGGCATACTGCATCAAAGGTTTGTTTTCGATTGTTGTGTTTGCCCTTGGGCTTACTCGGATCAGGTAATTCAAAGCCCAGTTCCTCCAGCGCCTTTTCCTGTTGGGGACACAGCTCTCCATACCGGTTTTTACAGTCAAACACATGGCGTTCATGGATGTGGGGCGTGCCCTCATCCAGATGCAGCGCCCAGTCCAGAATGTGGATATGAGAACCAAAGCACCGTTCAAACTCCTCGTAAAATTCGCTGACAATGAGTGCCAGGGTACCCGGTGGAACGGATTCTTCCATGGTGCCAATCTGGTAGATGCTTTCCTCTGGGCAGGTCTTGTTGTTTTTCAAAAGACCTTCCACCGTGCGGTTGCGCTCAGTGTGTCGTGTTTTCTCGTTCCGGGCGTTCTGGGCATCCACATGGTCGGAATAATGCTCGTAGTAATACATCCGCTCAATTTCTTCAAAGCTGAAATCCGGCTGTTCCGGGTTCTCCCGAAGTTCCGAGGTAGTGAAGCCACGGTAGCAGTCCCAGTACACATTTTTCTTGGCTCGCTGGGCATCAATGTGTTCGCTGTTCTGCACATCAAACCGGCGGTCATTGTGCCGAGGATTATAGGTGCCATGATTGCCGGAGCGTCCGTTATGCCGTGTCAGTTTCAAATTCCATCCCTCCAATCTTTGCTGATTTTTCCCGAAGGGGAGCAGCGGCGAAGCCGCCAAACCTGCGGATTTCTGCGTCAGGTAATACCCAGTATGAATTGACGCAAAGCATCAACTCTCCCTGGGCAAGGCGTTTCACCCTTGACCCGATGGGGGCGGCGGCCCCCCACCCCCACCAAATCGGGGCCCGCCAATGGGCCTTGCCCCTTGACCCCAACAGGGCGCTGCACCCCTGTACCCAGCACAAAGGGCTTGCCGCCCTCTGTACTCCTGCCCGGAGAAGCTGACTTTCACCGTTTGTGCGGTTTCTGTCAGCTCCTCCGGCTCTGAATGCACCTTTTGTCGCATTTCCCGGAAGGGGGATACTGGGGTATCACGATACCAATTCACCGCAAAAATACCGGGTTCAGACCCGCCATTTTCCTGTGAATTGCCCCGATTTCAGGCGCTCTTCTTGTCCGTCTGCAAGACCTGAAATCCGTGCTGTTTGGCGTACTCTCTGGCAGCAGCCAGCCGCTCTTCACTGTACGGCGGAACCAGACGGATGGACAGGCGGGACTTGTCCATCACATAGGTCACGCTGCCCTCAGTGGTGCTGCGCTCTAACCGGCACAGCTGGGGATACTTCCGGCTAAACTCGGCCAGTCTGCGCTTTAGATCGGCGTTAAAGGTGTAGATACTGGCGGTGTTCTCCGCCTCGTTCCAGTTGATGATGGTTTCTTTCTCATACTTAGACAGCTTCGTCATACAGGTCCTCCTCATACTCGGTGTTCTCCTTTACCAAACGCAGGCGGCGCTTGGCACGGTAATACTCGTCCATCTCAGCACGGAGCTGATGATAAAAGCCAGTGTACCAGCGTTCTTCCATCTCCGTTTCCATCTTCCGGGCCAGCTCCAGCATCCGATGTTTGGCCTGAGGGTCAACGGTTAAGGCAGTCAGCCATTTCAGCCGTGTCACCGTGTTGTGGTGATTGGGACAGGCAAATGCATACAACACTTTCTTTTCCTTCATACTTAACTTCATAAAAATCAACCTCCTAAAAGTTTATTTTCCATGTGTTAATCGCCGGTTTGCCTGCAATTGCTCCTGCCCGGATTTTCCCCGGCGTATTGTCCTTCTTGGTGCGCTCCTGTCTTGGCGTCACTTCCCCAAAGGTCATACCCCTTGCAGCCGGTCATTCAATTTTCAAGGTTCTGTGTCTCCTGACAAAACTCATTTTACCGAAAAAACAGGCCCTCTCCCGTATGTCCAAAACGATGGAAAACGGCTTGAAATCAGCATATTTCCACGCTTATGGAATCATGGTATAATGGTCATAAACGGAAGGATTTTCCTGATGAAAGGGGGATTTTAGATGCACACAAAACTGTCTATCCCGGAACGATTAAAAGACTTGCGGGTGGTAGATAAGCACCTGACGCTGGAGCAGCTGGCCGAGCAGACCGGGCTTTCTAAATCTGCTCTCAGTAAATATGAGAGCGATGATTACAAAGACATCAGCCCATTTGCCATCGCTACGCTGGCGGAATTTTATGGGGTGTCCACCGATTATCTGATGGGGTTGTCGGAAAATAAAAATCACCCAAACACAGAGCTTCAGACCCTGCATTTGAGTGATGATATGGTTACATTATTGAGCAGCGGAAAAATCAACAACCGGCTGCTGTGTGAGATTGCCACACATGAGAACTTCCAGCGGCTGATGACGGATATTGAGATTTTCGTTGACCGAATCGCCGATATGCGAATTGCCCAGATGAACCTGGTGCTGGAGGCCACCCGGCAGGAAGTGATCCGCAGCCATGCGCCGGGGGAGAACGACCTTTATGTCCGTACACTGGAACTTGGTCAGGTGCAGGAGAGCGACTTTTTCAGCCACACAATCCACGACGATCTGGACAGTATCGTTCAGGATATTCGTCAGGCCCATGTCACCGACCGCACCACCGCCGATCCGCAGCCGACTTTTACAGAGGTCAAGGAAAAGTTTGACCGTGCTATGCAGCTGGGCAGTAATGAGGAACGGGTGATCCACGAGTTCTGTGACCAGATGCAGATTCCCTTTGACAAGATTACTTCTGAGGATTTCTCGGCGTTTATGCGGATATTGAACCTGTCTAGGCTGCTGAAAAATCCCAACAATATGAGGGGAAAGGCTCGGCCAAAGCCTTCCTATGGGACAAAAAAGAAAAAGCGTAAGTAAAGCACAAGACCGTTACCCTATCGAATGGGTAGCGGTTGATATTGTCAATATTGGTTTACACTTTTTTCTCAAGAATGTTCGACCTTATGCT
>OBYQ01001271.1_pt1 | contig 12997 bp, 8 predicted proteins | sample 1538221 | NCBI WGS metagenome assembly OBYQ01 (sample SAMEA2580200, study PRJEB22360) | human gut metagenome | biome: human gut; feature: human-associated habitat; material: faeces | place: Denmark | collected 2008/2010
GCCGGACATTTGACTGGGCAGGTGCTTGATACGGTGAGCAAGCCCGACTTTCTGCAGGGCCTCTAGGGCCAGCTTTCGGCGTCTTGGCTTTTCGATCCGCCGGTAAACTAGGGGAAGCTCTACATTTTCAAAGGCCGTTAATCCGGGAATTAGGTTAAATCCTTGAAAAATAAAGCCGATTTCCTCATTGCGGATCAAAGCAAGCTGGTCCTCATTCAGGCTTGCCACGTTTTTTCCGTCGAGGTAATAGGAGCCGCTGGTGGGAATATCCAGACAGCCTAAAATGTTCATCAGAGTGGATTTTCCCGAGCCCGACTGACCGACGATGGCGACGAACTCGCCTTGACGAATCGAGAGAGAGATCTGGTTCAGGGCGTAGACCTGTTCCTCTCCCGAAGGATAAATTTTAGATAGTTCTTTCAATTCCAGCAACGTTTTCAATGAAGTCTTCCTTTCGAGGGTTTCTGAGTTTAATATACCCCGAAATTGCTAATTATTTGTATCATTTGTAGAAAATGCAAGGAATGCTTTGTAAAAACCGCAGTAAGGTTTTTTAGCCTTTAGCCGCTTGCTTTTCGATTTCCGGACATACCGCCGCAGTTCATGACAGGGCTTGGGACCGATGGATGGAATTGTCAAAGCTCCTTTTTTATTGTATACTAAAGACAAACCCTTAAAACATAGACAGGAGAGATCAAAATGGATAAATTCTGGAAACAGTTTAAAAGCGGCACGGATATTAGAGGAGTAGCTTCAGAAGGCGTGGCGGGCCAGAAAATTAATCTGACCGATGAAGTGGTGGAAAAGATTTCCGCTGGGTTTGTTTTGTGGCTTTCGAAAAAAGCGAATAAGCCTGCCGATCAGCTGATTATTTCCGTGGGGCATGACAGCCGGATTTCCGCTTCCCGCATCCAAGCGGCGGTGACCAGAGCGCTGGAGCCTGCCGGCGTAACAGTTTACGACTGCGGCCTAGCATCCACCCCGTCTATGTTTATGACTACCGTTGATCTGAAATGCGACGGGGCGGTGCAGATTACGGCCAGCCACCATCCCTTTAACCGCAACGGCTTAAAGTTTTTTACCCCTGACGGAGGCTTAGAGAGCGATGATATTACCGCTCTGCTGGCCTTGGCTGAGAAAGGGGACAAGCCTGAAAATGTTCCCGGAGGCAGTGTGAAGCCGGTGGCCTACATGAGGGATTACGCCAAGCACCTGAGGGAGATCATCTGTAAGGGGGTAAACGCGGCGGATTATGACCATCCGCTGAAGGGCTTTCATATTGTAGTAGACGCAGGCAACGGAGCAGGCGGCTTTTACGCCAGCGACGTTTTGGAACCATTGGGAGCAGATGTCGCCGGAAGCCAGTTTTTAGATCCCGACGGTATGTTCCCAAACCATATTCCCAACCCGGAGAACGAGGAGGCAATGGCCTCGATCTGCGAGGCGGTGAAGGAACAAAAAGCGGATCTAGGTGTAATTTTCGATACCGATGTGGACCGCGGCGGCGCTGTGGACCATCAAGGAGAAGAAATTAACCGGAACCGGCTGGTGGCGGTGGCCTCCGCAATTGCTCTGGAGGGCAATGAAGGAGGAACCATTGTCACCGATTCGATCACCTCCAGCGGATTGAAGTCTTATATTGAGGAGACGTTGGGCGGAAAGCACCACCGTTTTAAGAGAGGCTACAAAAACGTCATCAACGAGGCGATTCGTCTCAATCAAGAAGGAATCAACTGTCCTCTGGCAATTGAAACCTCCGGGCACGCGGCGCTGAGGGAGAATTATTTCCTGGATGACGGCGCATATCTGGTAACTAAGATCATTATTAAAATGGCTCAGTTGAAAAAGGAAGGGAAGACGTTGGAGTCTCTGCTGGCGCCGCTGCAGGAGCCGAAGGAAAGCGTAGAGGTTCGCATGCCAATTTTAACCGAGGATTTCAGAGCCTGCGGCGAGCAGGTGATCTCTGGACTGGAAGCCTACGCCAAGGTTCACGATGGCTGGCAGATTGCTCCGGATAATCACGAGGGCATCCGGGTATCCTTTGGGAAAGACGAAGGCGACGGATGGTTTCTCCTGCGGCTCAGCGTCCATGACCCCATTATGCCTTTGAATATTGAGAGCGACGCCGTCGGCGGTGTGAAGCTTATCGCCGGCAAGCTGTACGATTACGTAAAGACTGTAGAAAATGTGGATATCTCCGCGCTGAAGAAAATCCTGTGAGAAATTGAAAAAAGCCCGGGCGATGCGAAACAGCCTGGGCTTTTTTATATCCTTGAAAAAAACCTCTAATGCCCATTTTTCCATAGTTGCTTTGTATGCGGGGCAGGCTTTCTTTGATAGAACATGATAGAAATCAAAAAAGAGAATGAAGAGCAAAGAAAAAAGCACGAAGCTCGGCTTCGTGCTTTTTCGAGAGGAGAAAAATTTTGAAAAAAGCGAGGGGTTTTATACAAATAAAGGATTAGAAATCAACCTTAGTGCCATAATAGGTAGCCTTCAGAAGCTGCTCCATCTGGGCGGGAGTGATGCTTCTTGGGTTGGAGCCGGTGCAGGCGTCTCCAACAGCGTTGGCGGCTACCTCAGGCAGCTTCTCTAAGAACTCCGCCTCATTGATGCCGAAGTCCTTCAGAGTCTTGGGAATATTCAGCTTTACATTGTAATCGTCGATCTTGGCGCACAAAGCGGCAACCAGCTCGTCGTCGGTATTGCCGGCAAGGCCGACAGATTTCGCGATCGCGGCATAACGCTTCTTCGCAGTAGCGTCCTTAGCGTTGTACTGGATTACATAGGGCAGATAGATGGCGTTGGCGCAGCCGTGCGGAATATGTCCAGTGCTGTAAGCAGCTCCCGTCTTGTGAGCCATCGAATGAACGATGCCCAGCAGAGCGTTGGAGAAGGCCATACCGGCCAAGCACTGGGCATAGTGCATCTGCTCTCTGGCAGCCATGTTGCCATTATAGGAATCCGGCAGATATTCAAATACCATGCTGATGGCTTTCAAAGCCAGAGGGTCGGTGAAAGGAGAATTTAAGGTGGAAACATAGGCTTCAATCGCGTGGGTCAAAGCATCCATACCAGTATGAGCAGTCAGCTTGGGAGGCATGGTCTCGGCCAAATCAGGATCAACGATAGCAACATCAGGAGTGATATTGAAGTCGGCCAGAGGATATTTAATGCCCTTGTGATAATCGGTAATTACGGAGAACGCGGTCACCTCGGTGGCAGTGCCGGAGGTGGAAGGAATCGCCAGGAATTTCGCTTTCTGACGCAGAGTGGGGAATCCAAAAGGAGTGATCAGGTCTTCAAACTTAGTGTCCGGATACTCATAAAAAGCCCACATAGCCTTCGCGGCGTCAATCGGAGAACCGCCGCCGATAGAAACGATCCAGTCAGGCTGGAATTCCTGCATGGCCTTGGCGCCCTTCATAACGGTTTCTACGGACGGATCAGGCTCAACGCCTTCGAACAGCATAGTTTCAATGCCGGCCTCGTGCAGATTGTTGACAACCTTGTCTAAAAAGCCGAAACGCTTCATAGAGCCGCCGCCAACCACGACGATAGCCTTTTTGCCCTTCAGGTTTTTCAATTCGTCGATGGAGCCTTTACCATAATAGATGTCTCTGGGAAGTGTGAATCTTGACATAAAAAAGCCTCCTGTTTTGTAAAGATTGCTAATTGTGTTTGTGAATTTAATAACAATCTTTTTGATGGTTTTATCTTACCACTTTGATAAAAAAGTATCAATATGATAATTGCACAATAAATTTTTTTATATATATTATCGAAAAAGAAAAAATCTGAAAGAAGGTGGCTGTTTTTTGATGGCTATGATATAATAATTCTGTTTTCTATACGCTATTGAGAGATTTCTATTAATTATGAGCATGAAAAAGGAGATTTTCCTATGAGATTTATTTCTTGGAATGTAAATGGCTTAAGGGCTTGTTTGACAAAAGGATTCCCTGAATTTTTTCAGCAGATCGACGCTGATATTTTTTGCCTGCAGGAAACCAAACTGCAGCAAGGGCAGGTGGAGATGGTTCTTCCGGGATACCGCCAATATTGGAATAGTGCTGTCAAAAAAGGCTACAGCGGTACCGCCGTATTTTCGAAAAAGGAGCCTTTGTCTGTAAGCTATGGATTAGGAATTGAGGAGCATGACCAGGAGGGACGGGTCATCACCCTGGAATTTCCAGCTTTTTATTTGACTACAGTATATACGCCCAATTCTCAGGAAGGATTAAAGAGGCTTTCCTATCGTATGGAGTGGGAGGATGCTTTCCGGGATTATCTTAAGGGCTTGGACTCAAAAAAGCCGGTGGTAGTCTGCGGGGATATGAACGTGGCCCATCAGGAGATTGACCTAAAAAACCCGAAAACCAACCGCAAAAACGCTGGCTTTACCGATGAGGAAAGAGAACGCTTTTCCCAGCTGCTGGCAGCGGGGTTCATTGATTCCTACCGTAGCTTGTATCCGGAAAAAATCGAGTATTCCTGGTGGTCTTACCGCTTCAACGCCAGAAAAAACAATGCGGGATGGCGCATTGACTATTTTCTGGTCAGCGACCGGATCGGCGGGCAGATTCAAGACGCCAAAATTCACACTCAGGTAATGGGCAGCGACCATTGTCCAGTTGAACTGGACTTAGACATTTGAAAGAGATAAAAAGTTAAAAACAGAAATAAAGTGATTCGTCCCTTTGACCTGCTTGTCCTCAATGCTTTACGATACTTTAAAACACTTTCTCTTTTGACAATGAAGTCTGTCTGTGGTAAGCTGAAAACATTATAATTGGAGAATTTACTGAAGAGATTGAACGCTGCAAAGCTGCGGAGGTGCTTTGATGGATAACAGAGTAAAGGCCGCTTTTTCCTATGTGTTCGGCTGGATTACCGGAATTATTTTTTTGGCCATTGAAAAAGAGGATGAATTTGTACGGAAAAGCGCGGCGCAGTCCTTTGTGCTGAGCCTTTTTCTGCTGGCGTGCAACCTTTTGGTGTTCTGGATTCCCATTGCGGGGCCGGTGCTGTCCGGCTGTATTGGCTTCGGCGGCTTCCTGCTGTGGATCATCCTCATCGTGAAAGCGGTTCAAAACGTTTATTTTCGCTTGCCGGTCATCAGTACGCTTTCTGAAAATTATGTGATGCGGTGGTTTTTGTAAGAATGATTGCTTGGGTTTTCTTAAAAGCAATAGGAAAACGAGCGGAAAGAGGCTGTTTCTGAAACATCTTTCAGAAACAGCCTCTTTTCACAAGCCTATTGACCCGTGAATTGGCAGAAATCCATTCTATCCGCCCAATTACTATCTAACATTACAGCTAAGCTCTATGTTGAAAAGCTTAAAGGCTGTAAAAGAAAAAGTATCGGAAAAATGGCTGCCAGAGGGAAAAACAGAACTGCCGTTTGTTCTGGGGTTCCGGAAAAAGTAATTCGGCGGCTTTCATGCGGGTTGTATTAAGATTTTCTAAAATACCGTTCTTTTTTATCAATTTCTGCGTTAAGTGAACATTCTGTGATGGTTCTGTCAAAATCCTTAGGTTTTGCTGGTTTGTTCATAAAATGTTAACATTTTCTAGACATCTTTCGTCTAATATAAATAAGGAATAAACGGCGGAACAGCGTTCCGTTGTTGAAATAGTGAGGAGTTGAAACGCAGATGATAGAGGTAAAGAACCTCAAAAAGCGGTATGGCAATAAGCTGGCTGTCAACGATGTCAGCTTTACCGTGGAAAATGGGGAAATTCTGGGCTTCCTGGGGCCGAACGGCGCGGGCAAGTCAACCACGATGAACATCATTACCGGCTACCTGTCTTCCACAGAGGGCACGGTGACGATCGATGGCTGTGAAATTTTAGAGGATCCCATTGGGGCGAAGTCAAAGATTGGCTATCTTCCAGAATTTCCGCCCTTGTATCCGGATATGACTGTAATCAAATATCTGGAATTTATGTACGATCTGAAAAAGGTAAAGCTTCCGAAAAAGGCTCACATTGCCGAGGTCTGCGATCTGGTGAAGATCACCCATGTGAAGGACCGCGTCATTAAGAACCTTTCCAAGGGCTATAAGCAGCGTGTCGGGCTGGCCCAGGCCCTTTTGGGCAACCCGGAGCTGCTGATTCTGGACGAGCCGACGGTAGGCCTGGACCCCAAACAGATCATCGAGATCAGAAATCTGATTAAAAGCTTAGGCAAAAAGCATACAGTAATTCTGTCCTCCCACGTTTTGCCGGAGGTACAGGCGACCTGCGACCGGGTGATTGTTATTAATAAAGGAAGTATCGTTGCTGACGATACCCCCGAGAATCTGTCTAAGAAGCTGACTGGTGAGCACAAGCTGGTGGTTCGCATCGACGGCAGAGAGCAGGAGGTCTACAGCACCCTAAGAGCCATCGACGGTATGATCGCGGTGACCAAAGACGGCGAGAAGGAACCCGGTGTTTATGAGTATACCATTGAGGCCAAACCGGATATGGATATCCGCCGCCCGCTGTTCCGTGCCATGGCGAAAAGGGATTTCCCGATCCTGGCCATTCGCAATGCGGAGCTTACCCTGGAAGACATCTTCCTCCAGTTAACTGACGAAAATCAGAATCGCACCTCGGTTCGTTCTATGCTGGCAGAGGATACGGTTCTAACGGAAGACAGCGGTGCTGATTTAAAGAGCGTTGCCAGAGCGGTTGTGGAAGCTCAAAATACGGAGACTGGCAGCGAGGATGCGACTGAGAACGGGGGCGAAGACCAATGAGCGCAGTAATGAAGAGGGAATTGAATTCCTATTTTTCTTCCGCAATCGGATATATTTTTATTGCGGTATTCTATGTGTTTGCAGGCTTTTACTTTTTTGCGACCTGCTTATTAAGCGGCTATTCTACCTTAAGCTATGTTTTTAGCAATATGTTTGCCATTGCAGTTTTTCTTGTGCCGGTATTGACCATGCGCCTGTGGAGTGAGGAAAAGAAGCAGAAAACTGACCAAGCGCTGTTTACCGCGCCGGTAAAGCTGCTGCCCATTGTGCTGGGAAAATATTTTGCGGCGCTGATTATATATGCCATCAGCCTTGCGATTTTCCTTGTTTTCGGTCTGGTAATCTCTTGCTTTGTCACCCCTGAGTGGTCCGTTATCATAGGTAATCTGATCGGCCTGTTTTTGCTGGGAGCGGCTTTAATCGCCATTGGCATGTTCCTTTCTTCCTTGACGGAAAATCAGGTGATCGCCGCGGTCTCCGGCTTTGCCGTAGGCCTGGTCATTATGATGCTGGACTCTATCGGCTCTTTGTTCAGCAATACATTTTTGGTGTCCATTTTTACGAACCTTTCCTTTAACGCTCACTACACCAACTTTACGACTGGTTTGCTGAATTTTGTTGACGTTATTTTCTTCTTGAGCGTGATCTCGGTCTTTGTGTTCTTGACTGTCCGCGTCTTCGAGAAGAAGAGATGGAGCTAAAGGGAGGTGCTGTGAAATGAATCTGAAGAAAAAAGAGAAGGAGCAGGCGGCGCCGGAAAAAAATTTGGAGCCTGCTGCGGCAGCCGGCAAGCCTGCTAAGAAAAATATATTTAAAAGCAGAAAATTTAAATACGGCGGTATCGCTACGGTAATCACGATCCTGTTTATCGTGGTGGTGATCGTCATCAATATGATTATGGGGGTTCTGGACTCCAAAGTGGTCATGGAAGTGGACCTGACTCCCAATCAGGTTTACGGACTGACCCAGGAATCTATCGACTTTGTCCAGGGACTGGATAAGGATGTGGAAATCAACATCCTGAACAGCAAGGATTCCTTTGAAAGCGGCGGCCAGTATTATGTGCAGGCTGCGGCTATCATCGAAAACTACAGTAAATATTCCAGCCGGGTAACGGTGAATTATGTGGATCTGGTAAAGAATCCTACCTTTGCCGCTAACTATGAAGATGAGAATATCGCCTCGAACGACGTTTTGATTAAATGCGGCGACAAGCATAAGCTGGTGAAATCCAGCGAATTATTCAACAGCGAGATGAGCTATAGTACCTTCAGTTATGTGGTCACTTCCTCCAAAGCGGAGCAAAGCGTGACTTCCGCCATGGTAAACGTCACCAGCGACGAGATTACCAAGGTGGCTATTCTGACGGGCTACGACGAGGCGGATTACTCCAGCCTGACCTCCATGCTCACCAGCAATAATTTCGACGTGCAGGAGGTCAACATTACAACGGATGAGATCCCCGAGGACGCCAAGCTGGCGGTTATTTTTGCTCCTGGCAGGGATTATGACCAGAGCTCTCTTAAGAAGCTGGATACCTTCCTGAGCAATAACGAAAAGCTGGGAAAATCTCTGGTGTTCGTTCCTAATACACAGCCGGATCAAATTCCCGAACTGAATTCCTTCCTGGAAGAGTGGGGCATGAGTGTTGGAAGCGGCGTAATGTTTGAGCTGAGCACCGACCACTTGTACAACAATACCACTCCTTTCTGGTCGGCCGCGGAATATGTAGATGAGGATTATTCCTCTGTGATTACCAATAAGAGCATCCCGGTGTCCGTTATGCAGAGCAGGCCCATCGAGATTCTTAAGGAAAGCGAGTCTATCAAGGTCCTTTTGGAATCCACGGAAAATTCCGGAATTTATCCAGTGGACGCGGCCGAAGGCTGGCAGCCTGAGGAGAGCGACCTGACAGGGCCGATTACCCTGGCGGCGGTATCCACAAAGCAGGTTTCCGGTGTGGATGACGTTTCTAATGTGGCGGTAGTCGGTTCTGCGGCGGCGTTTGCCAGCAGCCTCTTATCTTCTACCTCTGTGAACAACTCCGCTTACTTTATCAATATGTTCAATACCTTAGCGGAGCGTGAAGATACGGTTCTGATCGAGGCCAAGACTTTAGGCGGCGCTACCATGAGTGTTACGACCAATGTGTCGATCCCCCTGGGCGTGGTATTTACTATCGTGCTGCCCTTGCTCATTCTGGTAACAGGCCTGGTGATCTGGATTCGTAGGAGGAATCGCTAAGGATGAAAAAAAATATACGGATTATGATTATCACAGTGGCCGCTGTCATTATCCTGGTGGCCATGCTGCTGATACTGATGAATCTGCCCTCGTCGGATGGGGGCGGTGCTTCCAGTACAGCCTCCAGTACGTCGATTTCCCTTAACACTAAGACTGCGGACGACGTTTCCAAGGTGGAAGTAAAAAACAACAGCGACAGCTATACGGTGGAGATGAAAAGTGAGGATAGCTACAGCGTAGAAGGATTGGATGGATTTGATCTGAATAAGACGTCTATTTCTGCGTTGAAATCAGACAGCGCCGGCGTGGCGGCTACCCAGCTAGTAGAGGAGCAGGCGGAAGATCTGTCTATCTACGGCCTGGACAGCCCGAAAGCGGAAGCGACAATCACTTATAAGGATGGGGAAACCCTTTCTCTCGCGGTGGGAAATGAAGCGGCCGGCGATGCCGGCACCTATGTAACGGTGAATGGCGAAAGCAAGGTTTACCTGTTCAACAGCGCCAAGGTGGATACCTTCGCTTACCCTCTGCTGGAGTATGTTTCCAAGGAAATTACACCCTCCCAGGAGGAAGCGGTGGCGGCGGCCAACGGCGGAGAGGTTTCGTCCAGCTCCGACGGACAGACGCAGACTCCTCAATTCGCAAAAATGACCCTTTCCGGCACGGTACGGGAAGAGCCTATCGTGGTGGAGCCGGCGGAGGCGATTTCCGGGATCTCCCAGTTCAATATTACCTCTCCTAAGGAAAAAGCTGCTGACTATACCAAGATTTCCGAGTATGTGGGTGCGGTATATGGCTTGACTGCCGACGAGGTAGGGGGCGTCATAGTTTTGAACATACTCCGGGGGGCGGTATATGGCTTGGCTGCCGACGAGGTAGTGGCCGTCAATCCTACAGACGCGGATTTAGAGTCCTTCGGGTTGAAGGAGCCTTATTCAAAAATAGTCGCCGATTTCGATGTGGGAACGGTAACTTTGCTTGCTTCCTCCCCGGATGCGGCGGGAAATGTGTACGTGATGAACGGCGACAGAACCAATGTGGTTTATCGTATAGAAGCGGAAACGCTGACTTGGCTTAGCGCCACCTATACTGATTTGGCTTCCAAGCTGCTCTTTACCCCCAATATCAAGGATGTCAAAACTATGACGGTGACGACTCCGGACAAAACCTATGTGTTTAACCTGACCAGCGTGGTGGACGAGGACAACGAGAACAGCTTTACTACTACGATCACCTATGAGGGGAAAGAGCTGGATGAGGAAATCTTTAAGGATTACTATCAAAATATGATTTCCGTTTCTACAGATGAGGAAACAACGGAGCAGCCTACGGGCGACCCCATTTTCTCTGTAAAGTATGAGTACGCCGATACCAGCCGTACCCCCGATGTTGTGGAATTTTATGACGCGGGATCTAGAAGAGTGTTTATCGTCTTCAACGGTAAGTGCGATTCCTTGACCGTTTCTACGTATGTAGATAAAATGGTTCAGGACAGCGAAAAGGTAGTCAACGGAGAAGAAATTACGGCTGTAATTTAAACATTTGCGAAACGGTAGTTATGAAGGGCCGGTCTCACAGCGAGACCGGCCCTTTTCCTTTGACAGCTGAAAACATTTAAATGATAAAATTGTGATTTGTTAAAACGCTGTAATTGCCTCTAATTACCTTACGCATGAATGAAGCTTGGTGAATTTGTTAAAAAGCGGAGAAAGCTTTTGAGGAAAGCCTTAAGTGATAAAAGCAAGCGGCTCCACAAACTAGGAGCGGGAGACTGCCGGCAGCCTCCCGCTCCTGGAATATTCCTGTTTGTTTAGGAGCTTTTCTTGATTTTTCTATGAATTAAAGCGATCTGGAGACTTTATTGGACCTCATTTGATCCGGTAGGTCTTTCTGTGAAGCTTAGGATGCTTTTGATCCCATTTTCTCATCAGAATAAGATAAGCCGCGAATAAAAGAAGGAAGCCCACGGTAATCAAGGCGCCTGCCTTTAACCCTGGGGTGGTATAGTTGAAGCGGATGGTGCTTTCTGTGTTGGCTGGTACCCTAACCGCCATAAATCCTACGTTTACCTTCTCGATAATAGCTTCCTCACCGTTTACTGTAGCGCTCCAGCCCGCTTCCCAGGGAACGCTGAAGAATACCAGTTCATCCTGCGCCCCGGCAGTATAGGTGGCGGTGAAGCCATAGTTATCTCTGGTGAAGGTGGAGCAGGTATCTGATTTTCGATTGAGACAATCCTGGTAGTAATCAGCTTCCCCATAACGGAAGCTGTCTGTGGGAGCCTGGGTCAGAATATCCTTGTTTCGCTCCACAGCGTCATCTTCCAGCACGATGGCTTTTAAAAGAGCCAAATGCCGTGAGGATTCCGCAATATTATCATATTGCTCCCTGGTCATGTATTGGTCATAGGTAAAGCCATAAGGAATAAAATACCGGTTTTCCCAGATGTCGAAGCCGTTCTGTGTGTCGTAGAAGCTCCAGCCAGGCATTTTCGTGTCGCTGGAATTGGTAGAGGACTCGAATTCCTCTGTATCTCCAGTGTAGTCGAACAGCCAGCGGGTAGAAGTCAAAGCCCTAAGGCCGTAAACGTCTGTCTCCGGCCGGGAGCCTACATCCCTGGTAACACCGATGGAGGGGTAAAATTCCATAATAGAGCCAGGTACAATGCTGTGGAACGCTTGAATCGTCGGCATCTGCCAAAACATAGCCTGATTGTCCATACCCTCGTAAATATCAATACGGCTTTCTACATCGGAGTCCGGCAGATCAATGTCTTCCCCCTGGTTCAAGGAGTAGGGAATGATAAAGTTGTGGGTGTCATAGGACTGCGCTTTGCCGAGGCCGATGAGATAGGCCGCGTAAATCACGGTAATCACGGATACGGAAACCATGGTAACCCGATAGAACATTTTCCGATCCCGCTTTAAAAAACGGAGAGCGATAATCAGCAGCAGTAAGCTGGCAAACGCAATCGCCACATAAATCCAAAAACGGTCGGGATACTGCATCAAGCCGAACCTGGTCGTGGTGGTCCCGTCGTCGTTGCTGATTTCCTGGGGGATAAAGGCGATGGGAATAGCGATAGCGGCGGTAATGCCCATAGTCCATTTGATGGAACGCTTCCAATCCACCTGGACGCTTTCCAGGCTTCTAACGGTGGCCAGAGACATCATCAGAGTCAGCATGTAGAACCACCGGGCGTAATAGCTGGAATTGAACAGCTGAAACGCGCTGTTTAAAATGGGAACCATCGCCATAAAGAAAAGGATAATCAACAGGCGTTTCAGCCAGTCCCGCTTTTGAGTTTGCAGCCAAGCGATCACGCCGCTCATGCTGAACAGCGGCAGCCAGGCCCCCAAGGAGGCCCATTTAGCGTTGGAATCGGGGGTGAAGTTCGGCCTTGCCGGGATGTCCGGCGGAAAGAAAAGGCACTGAAGAATATGGACGTAACGCTGTTCGTTGCCGTAAAGGAGAGCCCCCCAGCCCTGAGGCGGGTTGTCGATTCTCGGGTTTTGGATCACCGCCAAAACAGTGGGAAGCAGGAGCACCGCGGTTAAGCCGACGCCGACCACAGCTTCAAACAGAAGCCAGAAAAATTCTCCTAAGGTAATTTTCCAGGAGTTGGCGAACATGCGCACAAACCAGTAAATCAGGCAGAAGGCCACCATGCCGGTAAAGAAATAGTAATTGACAAAGCAGCAAGCGAACACCGCCAGCGCGAACAGCCCGCGCCGCTTTGTAGCCATATACTCGTCAAGGGCCGCCAGCAGCAGCGGGAAAAAGATAATCGCTTCATGAAAGTGATTAAAAAAGATGTTATAGATCGAATAGCCGGAAAAGGCGTAAAGCATGGCGCCGATTAAGGCGGTGTTTTGGTTTCGGACATACCGTTTTAAATAGAGATAGGCAGTGAGAGAAGCACAGCCCATTTTCAGCATCAGCAGAGGCCCCATTAAATAGGGAACCGCGTGGCTGGGGAAAGGGAGCGTCAGCCAAAAGAAGGGGCT
>OBYQ01001272.1_pt1 | contig 12985 bp, 12 predicted proteins | sample 1538221 | NCBI WGS metagenome assembly OBYQ01 (sample SAMEA2580200, study PRJEB22360) | human gut metagenome | biome: human gut; feature: human-associated habitat; material: faeces | place: Denmark | collected 2008/2010
GTACGGTGGAAAATGCTATCAGTCTGGATAACCAGCTCAATATCATTCAAGTAGCCGACCTTGTGTTGCCAGATAAGGACACGACCTTTGAGGAATACACGACCATTGAATTATTATCGGTGTCTATGCTGATTGTGATTAGTACCTTTGCCCTTGATTTTATCCATTCGGACAGAAGTATTTTTAAGATTGTAGACCTTGACGAAGCGTGGGCGTTCTTAAATGTGGCACAAGGCGAAACCTTATCAAATAAGCTGGTTCGTGCTGGACGAGCTATGCAGGCAGGCGTTTATTTCGTTACACAATCTTCTGGGGACGTGGCAAAGGAAAGTCTGAAAAACAATATCGGCTTGAAGTTTGCCTTTCGTAGTACCGACATTAACGAGATAAAGCAGACCTTAGAATTTTTCGGTATCGACAAGGACGACGAGAACAACCAGAAACGCTTGCGTGATTTGGAGAACGGACAATGCTTATTGCAGGACTTATACGGGCGTGTCGGTGTGGTGCAGATACACCCCGTCTTTGAAGAACTGCTACACGCCTTTGATACCAGACCGCCCGTACAGAGAAATGAGGTGGAGTGATGAAAGAAAGGATAAAAGGTGCGTTCACAAAAAAGAAGATTTTCCACTTTTTCAAAATGGCTCTGTTCGTGGTGGCACTCTCCCTTATCCTGCTTTCACTTCTGGGGACGGTGGCTCATGCGACGGGGCTTGTGGACGATACCATAAACGCAGAAAATCTGTATTCCAAATATCCGCTTTCCAACTACCAGCTTGATTTTTATGTAGATAATAGCTGGTCGTGGTTGCCGTGGAACTGGCTGGACGGTATCGGAAAATCGGTACAGTACGGGCTTTACTGCATTACCAACTTTGTCTGGACGATAAGCCTTTATTTAAGCAATGCCACGGGCTATGTGGTGCAGGAAGCCTATAAACTGGACTTCATCAACGATATGGCAGACAGTATCGGAAAGAGCATACAGACCCTTGCAGGCGTTACCGAGAATGGCTTCGGGAGTACGGGATTTTATGTAGGTTCTCTATTACTGATAATTTTAATCATTGGTATTTATGTTGCTTATACGGGACTGATAAAAAGAGAAACCAGCAAAGCTGTTCAAGCGGTTATCAATTTTCTTGTGGTGTTCGTGCTGTCGGCTTCTTTTATTGCCTATGCTCCCGACTACATCAAGAAGATAAATGAATTTTCATCAGACATCAGTACCGCTTCTTTGGACTTGGGAACAAAAATCATGCTCCCCAACTCTGACAGCGAGGGCAAGGACAGCGTAGACTTGATACGGGACAGCTTATTTTCTATTCAAGTGGAACAGCCGTGGTTACTCTTACAATTCGGGAACAGCAACGCAGAAGAAATCGGGGCAGACCGTGTGGAAGCTCTTGTATCAGCAAGCCCAGAGGACGAGGACGGGAAAACCAGAGAAGAAGTCGTGAAAACAGAAATCGAGGACAACGACAACAACAATCTGACGATACCGCAGGTCGTGAACCGTTTAGGCATGGTGTTCTTCCTATTGTTCTTCAATTTAGGGATAACGATATTTGTATTCTTGCTTACGGGCATGATGTTGTTTAGCCAGATACTTTTTATTATCTTTTCAATGTTTTTACCTATCAGTTTTCTTCTTTCTATGATACCCAGTCAAGAAAATCTGGCAAAGCAGGCAATCGTGAGAGTGTTTAATACCATAATGACACGGGCAGGAATAACGCTCATTGTAACGGTGGCGTTCAGTATTTCCAGTATGTTTTATAACATCTCCAAAGAGTACCCGTTTTTTATGGTGGCGTTCTTACAGATAGTGTGTTTCGCAGGTATCTTTATCAAGTTAGGGGACTTAATGAATATGTTCTCTTTGAACGCTAATGACAGTCAAAACATGGGACGCAGGATATTCCGCAGACCGTATCTGTTTATGCGACATAGAGCTAGGCGTATGGAAAGACGGCTTGCTGGTGCGGTTACTGCTGGCGGTGTTGCTGGTGCGGTGGCAGGTAGCACGATTTCAAACAGAAAACCGACAAGGAACACAGCCACAAAAGACAGTCGGGGCAATACCACTTCCAGCATGGGACAGCGTGCAGGTTCAAAGGTGGGGGCTGTCTTAGATACGAAAAATAAAGTGAAAGACAAGGCAAATGCTGTCAAAGAGAATATCAAGGATATGCCGACACAGACCGCTTATGCGGTGTATTCCGCAAAGGAAAAGGCAAAGTCCAGCGTGTCCGACTTCAAGCGTGGCATGGTGCAGGAACAGCAGTCCAGACAGACGGGACGATTGGAAAAGCAGGAACAGCATAAGAAAAATATCGCTGACAAGCGTATGGAGCTTCAAAAGGCACAAGAAGCAAGGCAGGCACAGCGAAAGGCTGACGGATCAGCGACAACGGGAGCTACCCGTCCCCATGAGCGACCAGCCACAGCTTCAAAGCCGAGTGCTGAAAAAATGCAGGAAATCAAGCGACCAGCCACAACTTCAACTATTCCAAAGTCGAGTGCTGAAAAAATGCAGGAAGTGAAACGTCCTGCCACAGCGACCACTTCAAAAGCAAGTGAACCAGTCAAGACAAATGTTGTGAAAGAGCGTCCGTTATCTTCTGGTGTTTCTGATAGGAAAGCGACCCAGCCTACACAGACAGTACATAGGCAGAATGTAGAAAAAGTGGTATCGCAGGAAACACGCCAGAATTACACAAAAGACCGCAGGACAAAGGTTCAGCAGACCCAGAACGTCCAGAAGAACCAGCAGACCATAGAGAAAACTCGTAACCTTGTAACGAAGAAAGGACAGAAGAAAAAATGAAACTGAAACATATCGCTCTCATTGGCAGTCTGTTTCCTATCCTCTTTTCTCTGGTGCTTTTCTTTGGGGTGTTGATTAGTGCGGACAGCGACGACGAGAACAGCAATTTTTCTTCTGGCATTACGGGTATGAACTTATCCGCAGAAGTCTTGAAACATCAGCCTATGGTAGAAAAATACGCCAGAGAATACGGTATCTCCGAGTATGTCAATGTGCTATTGGCTATCATTCAAGTAGAAAGTGGCGGTACGGCAGAAGATGTTATGCAGAGTTCGGAAAGTCTTGGTTTACCGCCTAATTCCTTAGATACGGAAAATTCAATCAAGCAGGGGTGTAAGTATTTTGCGTCCCTGCTTTCTTCCTGCAAAAATCAAGGTATCGACGATTTGAATGTAGCGATACAGTCTTATAACTATGGTGGTGGCTATGTGGGATATGTGGCAGGAAAAGGAAAGAAGCACACTTTTAATCTTGCAGAGAGCTTCGCCCGTGAGAAATCGGGTGGAAAGAAAGTAACCTATACCAACCCGATAGCCGTTGCAAAGAATGGGGGCTGGCGGTATGGCTATGGAAATATGTTCTATGTGGAATTAGTCAATCAATATCTGACCGTGGCACACTTTGATAATGCGACGGCACAAGCGATTATGAATGAAGCGTTGAAATATCAAGGCTGGAAGTATGTGTATGGTGGCAGTAACCCGAACACTTCCTTTGATTGTAGCGGACTTGTGCAATGGTGCTTTGGAAAAGCTGGTATCTCCTTACCGAGAACGGCACAAGCACAGTATGACGCTACCCAACATCTTCCACTCTCGCAGGCAAAGGCTGGGGACTTGGTGTTTTTCCATTCTACCTATAACGCTGGTTCGTATGTGACCCACGTCGGTATCTATGTAGGAAATAACCAGATGTACCATGCAGGCGACCCGATAGGATATGCAGACCTAAGTAGTAGTTACTGGCAACAGCACTTAATCGGTGCAGGACGAGTAAAACAATAGAAAGGACTTGAAAAATATGTTTAAGAAGAATAAGAAACAGACAGAAACTATCAAAGAACCAAAAGAAAAAAAGGTGCGTACTGTCAAGGTAGGCACACATAAGAAAACCGTGATTGCGTTGTGGGTGGTGCTTATCGCAAGCGTGAGCTTTGGGGTGTATAAGAATTTTACGGCTATCGACCAGCACACGACCCATGAAAAAGAAATCATTGAACTTCGCTTGCAGGACACCAACGGGATAGAAAATTTCGTGAAGAACTTTGCGAAGTCCTATTACACATGGAATAACAGCAAAGAAGCGATTGAAGCAAGGACGCAGGCAATCAACGGTTATCTGACAAAGGAATTGCAGGACTTGAATGTTGATACAATCAGAACGGATATACCGACCAGCTCCACAGTTACAGATGTGATTGTATGGAGTATTGAACAGTCGGGAACGGACACTTTTTCTGCTACCTACGAAGTAGATCAGCAGATAAAAGAGGGAGAACAGACAAGCAATGTGAAAGCAACCTATACTGTAAAAGTCTATGTGGACGCTGACGGGGATATGGTAATCGTTCAGAACCCTACCCTTGCACCAGCAATCGAAAAATCAGACTATGAGCCTAAGACACCAGAAGCAGACGCAAGCGTGGACGCTGATACGGTAAATGACGCTACCGCATTTCTGGAAACATTCTTTAAGCTCTATCCAACAGCCACAGAAAAAGAGCTTGCCTATTATGTATCGGGGAATGTGCTTGAACCTATCGGCAGGGACTATCTTTATTCTGAACTGGTAAACCCTATCTTCACAAAGGACGGGGACAATGTAAAAGTTAAAGTAGCTGTGAAATTCCTTGATAATCAGACAAAGGCAACGCAGGTATCGCAGTATGAACTTGTGCTACATAAGGATAGCAACTGGAAGATTGTTGGATAAGCAAGTGGATTGACAAACGACTTCTAAATGTGGTATATTTCTCTTGTAAAGATAGAAATATACCACATAAGGAGTGAATGTTATGACAGTAAGAAAGTTTTTGTATGGTGCAACTGGTTTTCTTTCGTTATTAGGTGTTATCGGTGTTATGAGTAATGAAAAGGAATTTTTACCTTTCTTTGTATTTGCAATAAACTTTGAGTATTGGTTTATGAAACAAGATGAAATGTTAGATGAATATATGAATAAATCAGCGTCCCGTGGTTTCTATTGTGGAATGATTGCCACAGCCTGCATTACATTATATTCTTTCTTGATAAAACAAAGTTCTGGAAATGAAGCATTTACTAATGGATTGGCTCTAGGGTGGGCGATTTCTGTAATTGTTTACTCTATATCAACCGCATACTTTGGAATGAAAGAAAAATGGGGAATATGTAATGATTAAAAACCGTATTAAAGAATTTAGGGCAAAATATGATATGAAACAAGACGATTTAGCGAAAGCAGTCGGTGTTCGACGGGAAACGATTGGCAACCTTGAAAAAGGACGATACAATCCCTCTCTTGTATTAGCTTGGAATATTGCAAAGACATTTCATGTAACGATTGAAGAAGTTTTTACAGTAATAGACGATTGAATTTAGGAGTGATACCATGATAGGACTAAAAAAACGAGATATAAAAAAAGCATTGAAAGCTGGAGCAAAGGCTGGCGGTGTATCATTGGCTGATGTTTGGGCTGATATTGAAGCTACGATTGATGAAGCTATGAACAGTACCGACCCAGAAGTGCAGGCGAATTTCAGAAAGTATTTTGGAAATAAACGCCCTACACCAGAGGAATACATTTATACCATTACGAAAAAGACAAAGGTAAAATTATAATAAAGGGGTCGTGGAAATGCTTCACAGAATTGTGATCTGCATTATCACGGCTCTTTTGCTCTCCGTTTACTTTCAAAACTGTAAGTGTAATTGAATACTGCCCTTGCTATAATCTAATTGTATTCCCAAACAAATAAATGTGGCAGGAAGAAAGGAGCGATTTTTAATGGAACACATTTTGAATTTAGAACAAGTAAAAAAATACTACGGGGGTAACTCTGGAAATATCACAAAGGCAGTAGACGGTATTTCTATGTATGTGGATAAGGGCGAATTTGTCGCAATCATGGGAGCTAGTGGCTCTGGAAAGACTACCCTATTAAACTGTATTTCTACGATTGATACCGTAACCAGCGGACACATTACAGTTAATAATCAAGATATTACCAAAATCAAGGATAAAGATTTTGCTGATTTCAGACGTGAAAATCTAGGGTTCATTTTTCAAGACTTTAACCTTTTAGATACCTTGACGATTGAGGAAAACATTTCTTTGTCATTGGTTATCAACAAACAGAACCCTGCCGAGATTGAGAAACGGGTTCATACTATCGCCGACAAATTAGGTATTCGAGAAATTTTATCAAAATTTCCTTATGAAGTTTCGGGTGGACAAAAACAGCGTTGTGCTTGTGCGAGGGCTTTAATCAATGAACCAAAACTGATTTTAGCTGATGAACCGACGGGAGCTTTGGACTCAAAATCTTCCAGATTGTTACTAGAAACAATGTCTGACATCAACAAGAAAATGCAGGCTACTATTTTAATGGTAACACATGACCCGTTTAGTGCGTCTTTCTGTGAACGTATTCTGTTCTTGAAAGACGGTAAGATATTCAATGAGATTTTCAGAGGGGAAAAAAGCAGAAAAGATTTCTTCAATGAAATACTGGATATATTAACCTTGCTCGGAGGTGAAGTGGGAAATGTTAGGTAAGTTAGCGGTTAGAAATACAAAAAGAAATATTAAAGATTATTTGATTTATTTGATAACTGTTACTATCGCATTTTCTCTTATATTTGCTTTTAACTTAGTGGCAAGTTCAGATGAAGTAGTAAAGTTATCTTCCAGTATGGGCACATTTAAAAATACATTGCTTGCTGTCAATATTCTTATCATTTTTGTAATATGCTTTTTAATTAACTATACGACAAGGTTCATGTTTGAAAAACGAAGTAAAGAGCTTGGAACATATATGCTTCTTGGAATTAGAAAAAAAGAAATAGCAAGATTACTTGTAATTGAAAATATAATGTTAGGTTTTCTTGCTTTAACTTTAGCTATTCCTATTGGTTTTGTATTCAGTCAATTTGTGTCATTAGTGATTATAAAATTGTTGGGTATTCCAGAAGTTATCTTCATTTCATTAAATTTTATTTCAGTAGGACTGCTTGCAATTTACTTTTTGGCAATATATGTATTGGTTTTAGTTAATCTTTTACGAAGAATTAAAAAAATGACGGTACATGATTTTCTTTATTTTGATAAGCAGAATGAAAAGAAAATGTTCCGCAATAACAAAAAAAGGAACATTTTCTTTATTATCAGCATTATCCTTACTATTGCTTCACTTTTTCTGTGGCATTCACGCTGTACTATGGAAAAATTTAGTGAGCAGGAAACACTTACTTATTTGATGATTAGTGTTATTGTGTTAATTATTGGTATTTATGGTATATCTGCGACTTGTGCAGATATGTTCTTGTCTGTTTTGCTAAAGAGCAAGAAAACGAAATACCAAAAAGATAATCTTTTTGTAATAAGAACTTTTGCGTCAAAAGCACGAACTATGAGTTTTACATTTGGAACATTGTCAATGTTGATTTTAGTTTCGTTATTGGCTTTGAACTATTCTAGTATCAATAAAGCAACATATGAAATAAGTGTAAATTTAATTGCACCTTATGACGTTCATGTATTTGACGATATGCCACCATTTGACAATTTTGAAGAATATATAAATGTGGTAGATGAAGATTATACGATAAAGGAAAACTTTGAATATAATATTTACAAAGAGCCAAATCATCAGATACAAAATTATTATGGTATGCAGTTCTATGAATTTGACCCAGTAATGAAGCTAAGCGATTATAACAAATTACTTTCAATAAGAGGTATGGATAGACTCTCATTAGAAAATAACGAATATTTTATAGTTACAGATAGCAAACAATCTTATAGAATTGAGGATAATAAAGACATTGAAACCATTAGCTTATCCGATAAAAAATTAACTTTAAAAGGATATGATACAAAATCTTATTGGAGAAACCTAGTCAATAGTGGTAGATTTGTTATAATTGTTCCTGATAGCTATGTACAAGGTTTAGAAATATGTGAACAACATTTAGTTATTGATACAAAAGAAGAAACAACGACAAAATTATCAGAAAAGATAGACACAGAATTAAATCATTTATTAGCAGTAAAAGATGAAAATGGCGAAAAAGATTATGAGTATTATAGAGTCTCTGTTAGAGGGTCTGCGATTGAAGAGCAAAAAGCAATGACTGCAATGGTAGCTAGTCTATTTATGTATATTGCATTCATTTTGATTTCCGCAGTAGGTACGATTTTAGCTATTCAATCATTAAGTGACTCTTCAAAATACAAATATCGCTATTTGACCTTACGAAGATTAGGTGTAAATGATAAGTCGTTATTTAAGACAGTTAGAAAACAATTATTGATATTATTTTGTGTCCCTGCTATATCGTCAATAGTATGTTCTTTTGTGATGATGTCATCATTGAATAATGTGTATCAGCAAATTTTAGGAGATAAATATCTTTATTTAATTTACTTCGGATTAAATTTAGTTTTCTTCTTCCTAATTTATGGAATTTATTGGATAGCAACATATATCGGTTTCAAACGAAATATCAATGAGGAGAGTTAGGTTATTCTAGCTCTCCTGCTATGAAATTATTATGATGATAAATCAAGGGGGTGTGAAAATGAGGCTAGCAATTATCGAAGATGATGAAATCACTCGTCTGGAGCTTTCTAAATTACTAAAAACACAAGGATATGAAACAGTTTTATTGACTGATTTTGAAAATCTACCAGAGGAACTAAAGCAGTATTCCGTAGAGTTGGTTCTGCTTGATATTAACCTGCCGTATGAAAATGGCTATGAAGTATGCAGGAAAATAAAACAAGTCATGCCAGTACCTATTATCTTTGTAACAAGCAGAGATACAAATGCAGACGAATTGAAAAGTATTCAAGTGGGTGGGATTGACTTTATCACAAAGCCGTATGACACGCTTATTCTTCTTGAGAAGATCAAGCGTGCATTGCAGTTGTCAAACCCGAATAATTTCCGTGAGCTTGTCAAAAAAGATTGTGCCCTTGATTTACATTTATCCATTTTGAATTATCAAGAGAAAAGCATTGAACTGACAAGAAATGAATTTCGTATTTTATACTACTTTTTTATGAACGAAGATAAAGTTATTAGTAAAGAAGAACTGCTGGAAAAGCTGTGGAACGACAAGTATTATTTGGACGAAAATGTATTACTGGTTAATATGACCCGTCTAAAAAAGAAAATGAGAGAAATCGGTATTGTTCACTTACTAGAAAATATACGAGGAAAGGGTTGGAAACTGTGAACTTTTTTACATTCTTAGAAGAAAAAATAACAGAGATATTGTTTCAACTTTTCTTTCTTGCCTTAGTAACATTTCTTTTGATTTTCTACGGTGTAGATACGCTGTTTGTTGTATTGCTGGTAATTCTGTTCATCAGCATACAAGGACTTTTTCAATGGTGCTTGTATCGGAAGAAACGTAACGCTTCACAACATATTATTGATTTAGTAGATGGACTGGAAGAAGCCTACTATATTGCAGACGTTTTACCAAAGCCAAAAGAATTTCAAAATGAAGCCTATTACTACGCACTAAAAAAAGCCTGCAAATCTATGAATGATGAAATCGATAAAATCACAGAAGAAAAGCAGGATTATCAAGAATATGTGGAAAGTTTCGCCCATGAAATTAAAATACCGATAGGAGCATTGTCTTTGACGTTTGATAATGCGAAAAATTACACGTTAAAAAAAGAAACAGACAAGATATTTCAGTTAGTGGAGCAAATGCTCTATTATGCAAGAAGTGAAAATACAGAAAAAGACTATTTTGTAAAACAGTTGCAGTTGGACGAAGTGATACATAATGTCATTCTGAAATTCCGTCATGCACTTATGGAAAGGAAAGTAATTATCAATATCCATGACATAGAGAATGTCGTTTATACTGATGAAAAATGGCTGACATTCATTCTATCTCAAATCGTGCAAAATGCGATTAAGTATTTTGATAAGCAGGAAAATAAACTGACGATATACAGTCAAGACAACGGAACAAATATACTGCTTGTGATTGAAGATAACGGCTGTGGAATAAAAACATCTGATTTATCCCGTGTATTTGAAAAAGGTTTTACTGGTTCAAATAGAAGCAAAGCAAATGCAACGGGTATGGGACTGTATTTATCGAAAAAATTATGCGATAGATTGGGTTTGAAATTGGATATTGCTTCTACGGAAAAAGAATATACAAGACTGACAATTACATTTCCAAAAGGAACAGTTCATAATTTTTCAGAGTAATTTGAAAAACCATGCCAACATTGATACGGTGCTTTAAGGGGGCTTGCGTTATGGAAAGCTTTAAGTACAATTATTTGCAATCAAATCCCACCTAATAGCACACTATTAAAAATTGAATATGTTTTAGCTTTAAAGGCTCGTACAGACTATATGTTTTGTGCGGGCTTTTTTCATACCCGAAAAAAATTAAAAAATTTTTCAAAAGAGGTCATTAAATCACACCTAGCTGTCCTTATATGGTGCGGAAAGAGGGATAAACACTTTTCAAATCATAAAGGAAAGGGGGTGAGATTGATGAAACCGTCTGACTTCCAGAAAACAGTTCAATGTCGTTTTGAAAGTTGTTTAAAGAAAGTTGTCCGTAGTGTCGTGAAAGATTATTACAAGGAATTAAACCGTCGTAAGAATAAAGAAATATCTTTCAGCGAATTGCCAGATGTCCTTGTTGATAAAATGGCTGTTTGGGACGACTACGAAACAGATTATACAATCTTTTCAGTATGTGGCATTGATATTCGTGTCCTTGATGATGAATTGGCAGAAGCCTTGAAGAAACTTCCAGAAAGAAAACGCAATACTCTGTTGATGTATTACTTCTTGGAAATGACAGAAAGTGAAATTGCCAACTTACAGAAAATCACGCAAAGCGGTGTATTTAGAAACCGACATCATGCTTTGGAAACTATGAAAAAAATACTCAAGGAGGAACAATAGAAAATGAAACAGTTATTTAAGAAGCCGTCCTATTACTTGATTTCATCAGCTATGGACGGAAACGAAAAAGCGATTGAGAAATTGCTGGCATTTTATGACCCTTACATATCAAAATGCTGTTTACGTTCACTTTATGATGAATACGACAATGTTTATATCGTTGTAGATATGGAGTTAAAAGGACGTATCAGAGAAGCACTTATCAAAATGATTTTAGGTTTTGATATTGAAGATATGAACTTAGAACCAGAAGAATAAGCAGTTTTTAGCGGAGCATGATTTAATGTCCCCCCCTCTTTCCTGCTCCGCTACTGTTTTTACACATGAAAGCAACACGCTTTCGCCACAGCTCTTTGCTACGAAAATAAAACTCGTAGCCAAAAACTGAACCTTGACAACAAATGTTTTCAACAATTATGAAAGCATCACTATAAAGCAGTCACAGTATTGGCTGCCTGTAGTGAGAGATTGATCGTATTTAAGAAAGGCTAGCTTTGAGCTTCCACATGATAACCATGTTTTTCCAATTCCCGTATATAACGAGAAAGCTGTTTTTGTTCACAGTGCTTACGTCTTGTTTCAAAACAGGATTCGTCAAATAGAGTTCCTTGTTTTAACATTGTGTAGATGATGACAAGAAGTTTTCGGGCAAGTGCGACAATCGCTTTTTTGGCTCCTTTTTTCTGTTTGATTCTCCAGTACCATGCCGAAAGATAAGTGTTGCGTTTCCCTGCAATCACCCAGGCAATTTCGCAGAGCATACTTTTTATGTAAGGATTGCCTTTTGTGACAGAGGTGCTTTTTCGTTTTCCAGCACTTTCGTTATTACCTGGGCACAAACCGGCCCATGAGCAGATGTGTTCCGCAGTTTTAAACGGCTTCATATCAATACCGATTTCAGCAATAATTGCACAGGAAGCAGTTGTGCTTATTCCATAGATGCTATTCAACTGCTCAACCTGCAGGGCAAATGGAGCCATATCTTCCTCGAGACTCGTTTCAATTTCAGCAAGATGTTTCTTTAAAGAATCATAATGAGTCATGAGAATCCTTAAAAATGCCTTTTGGTGTTCTGACAGTGTTCCGTTCACGGACATGAGAATTTCATCAATACGGTTTCTGGTCTTGGTTTTGAGACAAGAATCTAAAGCAGTTTTATCAATCTGCCCATGTTCAATTAAATGCAGAATGATGTTTCTACCCGAAGCGCCAAAAATATCAGAAATAAAGGATGATAGACGGAAGCCGGAACTTTGTAAAAATTTCTCAATCCTGTTCTTCTGTGACGTAATATCGCGGATGACACTCTTACGGTAACGATTTAGATCGCGGAATTCCCGAATTTTTTTTTCGGGAATAAAACTTCCGTTCAAAAGTCCGGCGCGAAGCAAGGTGGAAATCCATTCGGAATCCCGCATATCGGTCTTTTTGCCAGGAACATTTTTCATATGGCGTGCATTTACAACAAGCAGGGTAATGTCACCAGAGAAAGCATCCTCCAGTATTTCATAAATCGGCATCCAATAGATACCGGTGCTTTCCATAGCTACATGATGGCAGTTTTTAGAAACGATCCAATTCCGTAATGCTATCATATCCGGAATCAATGTAGAAAACTCACGGATTTCAGAACGGGTTGGCTTGCCCAGAGGACCAGTCAGGATACATGCAACAATTTTTTCTTTGTGGACATCCAGTCCACAGGAAATTTCCAGAAGGTCTTTCATACAGAACAACTCCTTTACTATAGAATTGGCAGGAGATTTGCCCGAGATAATACGGACTTTGCTACTCGTGCTATTCATAAAAGGTGCGACAATATGCTGTGCTCAAGGGCAAATCATTTACGTTGACAAACGGGGTGCAAATCCTCCAAGGTGCAATCAAACTTAATCCTGCCTAAGACTATTGTAAGGCAAAAAGAGAAGTGAAAAAAGTAGTGGAGTCAGTATCCTATTTTCATTATAGGCTGAGATAAGCTTTCATGATTCGTTGA
>OBYQ01001276.1_pt1 | contig 12952 bp, 14 predicted proteins | sample 1538221 | NCBI WGS metagenome assembly OBYQ01 (sample SAMEA2580200, study PRJEB22360) | human gut metagenome | biome: human gut; feature: human-associated habitat; material: faeces | place: Denmark | collected 2008/2010
GCACAACCGTATGTTTGTGGCCGGTCGCCCGCGGCCGCGTCGCCCAGCCAGTGGCTGAAGCAAACCGATAAAGCCATTCTGGATAGCGAAGACGACGCCGAACTGGCACACCGTTAATCCTGATTTGTTACGTTAAACGCCTGTCATCCCGACAGGTGTTTTTTTATTCTTCGACCTCATTTTCCTGACGAATCTGATTTGCCCAACGCTGGGCGGATTCAGGCACAGTAAACGCCGGTGAGCGCAGAAATGACTCCCCCATCAGTACAAACGCAACATATTTGCCACGCAGCATCCAGACATCACGAAACGAATCCATCTTTATCGCATGTTCTGGCGGCGCGGGTTCCGTGCGTGGGACATAGCTAATAATCTGGCGGTTTTGCTGACGGAGCGGTTTCTTCATTACTGGCTTCACTAAACGCATATTAAAAATCAGAAAAACTGTAGTTTAGCCGATTTAGCCCCTGTACGTCCCGCTTTGCGTGTATTTCATAACACCGTTTCCAGAATAGTTTCCGAAGCGGGATCTGGCTGGTGGTCTATAGTTAGAGGGTTTTTTGACCAAAACAGCGGCCCTTTCAGTAATAATTTAAGGAGACGAGTTCAATGTCGCAACATAACGAAAAGAACCCACATCAGCACCAGTCACCACTACACGATTCCAGCGAAGCGAAACCGGGGATGGACTCACTGGCACCTGAAGACGGATCTCATCGTCCAGCGGCTGAACCAACACCGCCTGGTGCACAACCTACCGCCCCAGGGAGCCTGAAAGCCCCTGATACGCGTAACGAAAAACTTAATTCTCTGGAAGACGTACGCAAAGGCAGTGAAAATTATGCGCTGACCACTAATCAGGGCGTGCGCATCGCCGACGATCAAAACTCACTGCGTGCCGGTAGCCGTGGTCCAACTCTGCTGGAAGATTTTATTCTGCGCGAGAAAATCACTCACTTTGACCATGAGCGCATCCCGGAACGTATTGTTCATGCACGCGGATCAGCAGCTCACGGTTATTTCCAGCCATATAAAAGCTTAAGCGATATCACCAAAGCGGATTTCCTCTCAGATACGAACAAAATCACCCCAGTATTTGTTAGGTTCTCTACCGTTCAGGGCGGCGCTGGCTCTGCCGATACCGTACGTGATATCCGTGGCTTTGCCACCAAGTTCTATACTGAAGAGGGTATTTTTGACCTCGTTGGCAATAACACGCCAATCTTCTTTATCCAGGATGCGCATAAATTCCCCGATTTTGTTCATGCGGTAAAACCAGAACCGCACTGGGCAATTCCACAAGGGCAAAGCGCCCACGATACTTTCTGGGATTATGTTTCTCTGCAACCTGAAACTCTGCACAACGTGATGTGGGCAATGTCGGATCGCGGTATCCCGCGCAGTTACCGCACTATGGAAGGCTTCGGTATTCATACCTTCCGCCTGATTAATGCCGAAGGGAAGGCAACGTTCGTACGTTTCCACTGGAAACCACTGGCAGGTAAAGCCTCACTCGTTTGGGATGAAGCACAAAAACTAACCGGACGTGACCCGGACTTCCACCGCCGCGAGTTGTGGGAAGCGATTGAAGCAGGCGATTTTCCTGAATACGAACTGGGCTTCCAGTTGATTCCTGAAGAAGACGAATTCAAGTTCGACTTCGATCTTCTCGATCCAACAAAACTTATCCCGGAAGAATTGGTGCCTGTTCAGCGTGTCGGCAAAATGGTGCTCAATCGTAATCCGGATAACTTCTTTGCTGAAAACGAACAGGTGGCTTTCCATCCAGGGCATATTGTCCCCGGTCTGGATTTCACCAACGACCCGTTATTGCAGGGGCGTTTGTTCTCTTATACCGATACACAAATCAGTCGTCTTGGTGGGCCGAATTTCCATGAAATTCCGATTAACCGCCCGACCTGCCCTTACCATAATTTCCAGCGTGACGGCATGCATCGTATGGGGATCGACACTAACCCTGCGAATTACGAACCGAACTCGATCAACGATAACTGGCCGCGCGAAACACCGCCGGGGCCGAAACGCGGCGGTTTTGAATCATACCAGGAACGCGTGGAAGGGAATAAAGTTCGCGAGCGCAGTCCATCGTTTGGCGAATATTATTCCCATCCGCGTCTGTTCTGGCTAAGTCAGACGCCATTCGAGCAGCACCATATTGTCGATGGTTTCAGTTTTGAGTTAAGCAAAGTAGTTCGTCCGTATATTCGTGAGCGCGTTGTTGACCAGCTGGCGCATATTGATCTCACTCTGGCCCAGGCGGTGGCGAAAAATCTCGGTATCGAACTGACTGACGACCAGTTGAATATCACCCCGCCTCCGGACGTCAACGGTCTGAAAAAGGATCCATCCTTAAGTCTGTACGCCATTCCTGACGGTGATGTGAAAGGTCGCGTGGTAGCAATTTTGCTTAATGATGAAGTGAGATCGGCAGACCTTCTGGCCATTCTCAAGGCACTGAAGGCCAAAGGCGTTCATGCCAAACTGCTCTACTCCCGAATGGGGGAAGTGACTGCGGATGACGGTACGGTGTTGCCTATAGCTGCTACCTTTGCCGGTGCGCCTTCGCTGACGGTCGATGCAGTCATTGTCCCTTGCGGCAATATTGCGGATATCGCTAACAACGGCGATGCCAACTACTATCTGATGGAAGCCTACAAACACCTTAAACCGATTGCGCTGGCAGGAGACGCGCGCAAGTTTAAAGCAACAATCAAGGTCGCTGACCAGGGTGAAGAAGGGATTGCGGAAGCTGACAGCGCCGATGGTAGTTTTATGGATGAACTGTTAACGCTGATGACAGCACACCGCGTGTGGTCACGCATTCCTAAGATTGACAAAATCCCGGCGTAAATATGGATAAGGTCACGCCCCCTGGGGAGTGACCTTACCACCTTACTTACACATCATGATAACTACCCAACCGATAACCACGCTCAGCAATCGCATATTTCAACGACGCTGAAGTCAGCACATCCAGTTCCGTTAACCGAGGGAAGCAATAAGCACTCTGGCGAATCGTATTATCGACAAACGCCGGATGGCACATGACTTCCAACGAACGTTCCCCGCGATGGCTGGAATCATCAAGCACTTGCAGGAACAATGCCTCGCTAATCTCTTCACCATAAAACGCGCTACTGAATCCCTGCGAACTGCGCAGATTAGCCGGTAAATCACCATCGTTAGATAGCGGTTGACGGTCGATGCGCAACGCAATCCCCTCTTCAGCCGCAAACTTTGCCACAATCGGGAAAATCTGCGGGAACATATGCACATGATGATGGCTATCAAGATGCGTAGGTTTGCGTCCAAATAGCTCAATGAAACGCAAATACTGACTGGCGAGCTCCTGAGTAATTTCTTCCAGCGGTAAAGCATCTTCTTCTGCCAACTGCCAGATCCATTTTCCCAGCACACCATCGCGGGTTAACCCCGGCATAGCTGTCAGAGGCTTGCCCATAGTAAGGACAAAGTGCATCCCTATGGCCAGACTCGGTTCATCACGGCTCAACTGCACCGCATGGTCAATAGCCTGCCCATTCACCAGCGCCGTCGTCGACGTGACAATCCCATTGCGACAGGCCTCGATAATGCCGTAGTTCTGACCTTTGCTTAAGCCAAAATCATCGGCATTAACAATCAGTAAGCGTTCCATAATCAGCCTCGGTTAATGTGCTTTTTTAAGCTCTGCGATGCAGTCGGCAAAATTTGGCAGCCATTTCTCGTGCGCCAGAATCATCTCGCGTGCCAGCAGCTCAGCATCGCGATCGGAATGCACCAACGGACTAAGGTTTAGCGCCAGTAAGACATCGTTAAATTCTCCACTAAGTGCGGCGTTGCTGGCAGCAATCTCGAAGCCTTTGATGGTGTGAATCAGCCCCATCACTTTATCATCGAAATGCGTAATGCGCGGATGTGGCGTCGCGCCATCGCGCCCCAGCGTACAGGTCATTTCTACCGCCCAGTCTGCCGGAATATTATCAATATGCCCATGATGCGGGATATTAACGTAATGTTCTGCTTGCTTGTCGTTATAGATAGCGTTGATCACTTCGCACGCAGCATCAGAATAATAAGCCCCACCGCGCTGTTCCAGTTCTTTCGGCTTAACGTTCAACTCCGGGTTTTTATATAGCTCAAAAAGTTGTTTCTCGACTTTCTGTACTACCTGCGCTCGTGCGCCGCCTTTGTAGTATTCGCCCATTTCAATAGCCAGCATCTCTTTTTGCTTGAAGTAATAAAGCAAATAAGAACACGGCAACAGATTCATAGAACGAATTAAGCCTTCGCTAAATGGCAGATCGAAAATATTTTTAACGCCAGATGCTTTTAACTGCCCGGATGCCACACCATCAAGCAATTCGGCAAAGCGTGATTTGCCATTTACCAGCACATCCTTAATGAACACCATATGGTTGAGGCCGAACAGATCGATAGATAAATCATCGCTGTCTTTCAGCATCAGAACATCGCGAATAAACATCTTCATGCCGATCGGAATATTACACACGCCGATAAAGCGTTTAAATCCGGTATGACGATAAACGGCTTCAGTGACCATTCCCGCCGGGTTAGTGAAGTTAATCACCCATGCATTCGGACATAGTTCTTCGACATCTTTTACGATGTCAAAAATCACCGGAATGGTACGCAGACCTTTAAACAGACCGCCCGCGCCGTTAGTTTCCTGACCAAGATAACCATGACTTAATGGAATACGTTCATCCAGTTCCCGCGCCGGTAATTGGCCAACGCGCAGTTGGGTAGTAACGAAATCAGCATCTTTCAATGCTTCGCGGCGATCCAGCGTTTTATAAAGCTTCATCGGGACGCCAGCGTTATCAATCATCCGTTGGCAGAGATCAAAAATAATATCCAGTTTCGCTTTACCACCTTCGACATCCACCAGCCATAATTCGCTGACCGGCAATTCGTGATAACGCTTAATAAATCCTTCCAGTAACTCCGGGGTATAGCTGCTCCCGCCACCAATAGTGACGACTTTTAATTTCTGGCTCATAATTTCTCCCTTCAGTACAGAATACTGATATCTGGCATATCTGCCCCCGGACATAAATAATCCAGCAACAGGACAGATATGTGAATTGTCAGGTATAACGACTTACTGATTAAATTCAGTCAATTTCTTACGATAGCTCTTAGGCGTAAAGGATGTTAATTTCTTAAACGTTTTAATAAACAAGCTCGGGCTACTATAACCGGCCTCAAACGCAATATCCGTCACTGAATAGTTGGTCATTTCCAGTTGTTTTTTGGCAAAATTAATACGGATTTCATTAATAATCTGCATTGGCGTTTTACCATAGTATCGTTGAGTCGCTCGCGTCAAATATTCCTGTGATTTGGCTGACAACGTCACCATATTCTCCAGCGCCGATTCACTAAACTGCTCTTTATCATGCATCTTTTCTACCGTACTTTTCAGCCACTGCGGTATATCATCAATCACCTGTTCTTCGCGGTAATGACGTAAACGGTTAATGACATAAAAAGTAACCATCTCAACAAACTCTTCCAGCCCTGTTTCGCGGAAATTCAATGAAGAAATCACTGTTTCCACATAGGTGAGAAAAGCGTTATTGGTCCGGTATACCTGCGAAGCTACAAAGCAATAAGGCAACAACGGCAGGTAATGCTGCTCAAAAAAGCGTTTACTGATCCCAACGTTCAATATACGCGTGGCACCAAATTCATAAAAACTTTGATGGTGCGAACCTAACGGAATAAAAACAAAATCGCCCCGTTCCAGTAACACGCGCTTACCGTTAATCTCCTGGAAATAACGCCCGGTTAATACCAGAGTAAATTCATAATAGTCGTGCTGATGCAGTCCGCTGATACTCTCAGTTTTATTGTAGATAAACACATGGAAGTTTTTGCCATTAAACAACTGCTGTTCTCGGGCAGTGGCAATTTCCGGCGCGTTAATCACTGGCTGCATCATCGACTCCTTATGCCTTCAGTTTTTCATGAAGCTCAATTAATTCAGTAATCAGTTCACGCGCAAGCATGGACGTCATTAAATGATCCTGAGCGTGGACCAGCACCAGACTCACTTTCATCTTACCTTCGCCAGCATCGCCTTCAATCAGTTTCGTCTGTACCAGATGCGCTTCATTCAATGCCATCCGTGACTGATCCATCATCGCTTTTGCTGCGGCAAAATCGCCCTGCTTCGCCTGTTTCAGTGCCGCATACGCCAGGCTACGCGCTTGTCCGGAGTTGATGATAAGCCCCATCACCACTTCTTCCAGCTCTTCAGCTTCCGTTTGCGTATCGGGAATATTATCGAGATCCATCATACATCGTTCCTCTCTATTCTTACCGGCACGATTACCCGTACCGGCATCAATTAAAATTTCAGGGCGTTGGCGATATCTTCTTCGCTCTCTTCTTTATCAATCGCGTTTTGTGCTTTGTTAGCGACCACAACAAAGGGCAGATAAATTAACGTTGCGATACCAAGATTGAAGAGTGCGACCAGCAATGCGGCGACGCTACCGTTGGTGTTAAAGAAGGCTCCCAGACCGGTTGGCATGGTCCACGGTGCAATATTGGTCACCGGTGGAATAATGCCCATGTAGTACGCTGCCAGGGTGATTGCCGCCAGAATCGGTTGTACCAGTACAAACGGGATAAACATCACCGGGTTCATGATAATTGGCAGACCAAACAGAATCGGTTCGTTAATCTGGAAGATGCCGGACGGCAGCGCCAGTTTTGCCACCTGACGATAATCAGCACGGCGAGAAGCGATAAAGATAGCCAGGATCAGGCCTAAAGTCGCACCACTGCCACCAAGGAAAATAAAGGAGTCCAGCATCGGTTTGGCCCAGATATGGAAGGTCTTACCGGCTGCCAGCGCCGCTTCGACGGAACCATATTGCTGATAGGTCGCGATATTTTCCAGCGCCCACGGCGTCATAATGCCGTTGTCCAGTGCGGTCAGCGCCAGCGCGCCATGAATACCGAAGAACCAGAGCAGTGGAACAAAGATCACATAGGCCCAGCCTACCACGCTACCCAACGATGCCAGTGGGGTTGAGATGGTATCCATAATGATCTGATGGAAGTTTGTGCCCCAGGTATTCAACGCCCAGGCAATAATCCCCATCACGGAAAGAATAATAAAACCTGGAATTAATGCTGAGAAAGAGCGCGAAACCGATGTCGGAACGCTATCAGGTAACTTAATGACCCAGTTACGATGAACAATAAAGGTAAACATTTCTGCCACCACCAGGCCAATAATAATCCCGGAGATGATATTCGCCCCACCTAACCAGTTTGCGCCAACCGCATAGGCCTCACCGACACTATATGGGGTGACGGTCATAAATGCTGCAACGGATAACAACCCGGCCGCCAGCGCATCGACTTTACGCTCTTCTGCCAGCGCCATGCCAATAAAGAACGGTGCCATTAAAGACATTATCCCTAATGTTCCGTTATATACGTTGCCGCCAATACCTTTCAGACCATTAAGTGTTTCAATGGTTGAGGCATCCAGGCGAATACCTAAGGAATAAAAAAACGACCCCTCCCCAAAGCTTAGAAAAACGTTGTTAATTAATACAAACATGGCCCCCGCAAGGGTTAACGGCATTAAGCGAATAAAGCCATTTTTGATTGCATTAACGTGTGGCTGCTTTCCTATTTTAACTGCAAAAGGGAGGAGTACCTTTTCAAGCGATGCAATAACATTACTCATAGAAAAATACCCTTTAAAACCGCAATTTAAATATTGCGGTATTGATTTATGAAATAACTCTTTGACGGGAAAATTTAAAATAAATTAATTTGCTGCGGCTTTTTTAATCGCTGCAACCGCAGCCTTAAGCACGCCTAAACCATCGACTTTGCCATAAAGCAGCGAGTCAATTACTTCAACCGGTTTGTTGGGTAACAAACGCTGGATTTCGGGCAACATATAAGCAATCTGCGGCCCTAATAACACGACATCGGCATTCTGACCTTTTTCACCAGCCAGTGTTTCCGGAAATGCTTCAATAATGACCGGAACTTCATATTTTTCTGCCTGTGCGCGCATTTTTGATACCAGTAAAGAGGTAGACATGCCCGCAGAACAAAACAGATAAATGTGTTTCTTTTCCATAAAACTGCCCTCATCGACGATTATCTGTCAGCCAGACACTCCGCAAGCCTTAACCTGCTTCCATGCTCTGGGTAACTTGCGAAACCAACATGACTTTTTTTGTGGCTGAAAGGAGTATACGGTATAGGCCTGAGCAATAGTATTTCTTTGACCTTAGAAATTGTCTCTCCTTGACCTGTGGTTATGACCCTCTTCACATTTCGGGCAAATAATTCGCGAAGATAATTAAGAACACAGGCCAAAAAAAAACCGGCGCAATGGCCGGTTTCCGTTGTTACTCAAGCTTTCAGGCGAAGTGATTACTTCGTAGCCTGTGGATCAGTGTCGTATTCAGCACAGGTCTGATAACCGGAGTTGATGACATGTCCGGTATCATCTAACGCGACAAAGTAGGTTTCTGCTTTACCATCACGTTGACCCAGGATGTAGGTCTGGCAAGTACCACGAGCATGGATCATGCTCACTTCAGACGAAGGTTTACCCGCAATTTGTGCAACCTGCGCCCGGCTCATGCCTTTTTTGACGTCTTTCACCACAGGCTGTACAAACTGGTCTTTGGTACGATCATAAGCCGTACAACCCGCCAGCATGGTTAATACCGCCGCTGCACTCAGAATACGACACTTGTTCATCGCGCCCGCCGCACTCACATCCCCTGCCATATTCTTGTTCATATTCCGTCCTCTTGTTTATCAGCGTGTTAGATAAGCCTGGAATACATTGGGCGCTTTTTCAAGCCCGTGAACGAAACGGCTCCGCTTTCAGAGGATTCCTGTATGACGTTTTAACCACCATTCAGCCCGCTGTCGCTTGTCGTTTCAGTAGCAACGGGTTAGCTTTAAGGACGTTTTGTCTTTTCTGTCTGGAGGGGTTCAATGACATTGCAACAACAAATAATAAAGGCGCTGGGCGCAAAACCGCAGATTAATGCTGAAGAGGAAATTCGTCGTAGTATCGATTTTCTGAAAAGCTACCTGCAAACTTATCCGTTCATTAAATCACTGGTGCTCGGGATCAGCGGCGGTCAGGACTCCACGCTTGCCGGTAAGCTGTGCCAGATGGCGATTAATGAGCTGCGCCAGGAAACCGGCAACGAATCACTGCAATTTATTGCCGTACGCCTGCCCTATGGTGTCCAGGCCGACGAACAAGATTGCCAGGATGCCATCGCCTTTATTCAACCGGATCGCGTATTAACCGTTAATATCAAGGGCGCGGTACTCGCCAGCGAGCAGGCATTGCGGGAAGCAGGCATTGAACTGAGCGATTTTGTCCGTGGCAATGAAAAAGCGCGTGAGCGGATGAAAGCACAATATAGCATTGCGGGTATGACCAGCGGTGTCGTGGTGGGCACCGATCATGCTGCAGAAGCTATTACCGGATTCTTCACTAAATATGGTGACGGCGGTACGGACATTAATCCGCTGTATCGTCTCAACAAACGTCAGGGTAAACAGTTACTGGCGGCATTAGGTTGCCCGGAACACCTTTATAAGAAAGCGCCAACGGCCGATCTTGAAGATGATCGCCCTTCTCTGCCGGATGAAGTGGCACTCGGCGTGACCTATGACAATATCGACGACTATCTGGAAGGGAAAAACGTACCTGAACAGGTCGCCAGAACAATAGAGAACTGGTATCTGAAAACCGAACATAAACGCCGTCCGCCAATTACCGTTTTCGATGATTTCTGGAAAAAGTAATAATTTGCACATATTGGTTTGTGTGAAAAAGAGTACTTTGTTCACGCCGGATGCGGCGTGAACGCCTTACTCGACCTACAAAACTATGCAAATTCAATACATTGCAGGAGTCGAATAGGCCTGACAGGCGTAGCACGTCAAACGGTGTAACCTTTGTCATCGACCCGCCTCTTTTTTAATCGCTCTCCGCCTGTTACACTGGATAGATAACCAGCATTCGGAGTCAACAGTGGTACGGCGTTTAACTTCTCCGCGGCTCGAATTTGAAGCTGCGGCAATTTATGAATATCCCGAACATTTACGTTCATTCCTTAATGACTTACCCACCCGACCAGGGGTGTATCTGTTTCATGGCGAAAGTGACACCATGCCGCTCTATATCGGCAAAAGCATTAACATCCGCAGCCGCGTCCTTTCTCATTTACGTACCCCGGATGAAGCCGCCATGCTACGGCAATCCCGACGATATGTACCGCCGGTGAAATCGGCGCTCTGCTCCTTGAAGCGCGATTAATCAAAGAACAACAGCCACTGTTTAATAAACGCTTGCGGCGCAATCGCCAGCTCTGTGCCCTGCAATTAAATGAAAAGCGCGTCGATGTGGTGTATGCCAAAGAGGTGGATTTTTCACGAGCCCCCAACCTGTTTGGCCTGTTTGCCAATAGGCGCGCAGCTTTGCAAGCATTGCAGACCATCGCTGATGAACAAAAACTTTGTTATGGCCTGTTGGGACTGGAGCCGTTAAGTCGCGGTCGTGCATGTTTTCGTTCAGCGCTAAAACGTTGCGCCGGAGCATGCTGCGGTAAAGAGAGCCATGACGATCATGCGCTACGTTTGCGCCAGTCTCTGGAACGTTTACGAGTCGTTTGTTGGCCGTGGAAAGGTGCGGTAGCGCTGAAAGAACAGCACCCGGAAATGACTCAATATCATATTATTCAAAACTGGCTGTGGCTGGGGGCGGTTAATTCGCTGAAAGAAGCGACAACGTTAATTCGGGCACCCGCCGGGTTTGATCACGACGGTTATAAAATTCTTTGTAAGCCGCTGCTTTCCGGTAACTATGAAATTACTGAACTTGATCCGGTGAATGACCAGCAAGCCAGTTGATTTCACTGAACAACAGTTTACCTTGCGGTTGCAAAAGCCGCAGGGTGTGCTTGCCATCGAACCAGCACGCGCCCTGGTCGGTAGTGAGCAGTTTGTCGCCCAATTGCCACGCCCCGTTTATTACAAACACCACCCCGCCGCGTGAACCAAAGGTAGTAAACGTACGTTCGGCAATTCTGACTTTCGCCTTACAGACATCCAGGCGTGTCATGATGTTGAAATCCATCGACATCTGCCCTGCCGTCAGTTTCGCTTTTACCACCAGGTCCGCTGCAAAGGAAAAAGGTTGTAACGGTTTTAAGGTATGGTTAAAGCGGTCTGCGCTTTCAAGGAACATCTCGCCGCCTTCCAGCAACGTCACTATCCTTTCCATACCGGGAAACAAAGAAAACTCCCCATTCGCCGCGATGGATGTAATGCTGGCACGCCAGTAAAAATCACGTTTTGCCGGTGGGAAAGTGCAAATTTCGCGCGTTTCACCGGCAGCGTTTCGCCACAGATTCACCGACATTTTACGCATATCAAAGTATTCCATACCCGCTCCCGGCCCGTTCTTTTCATTGTTATCGTTCAGGTAACCGTGGATGGTTATCGGCAACTCGGGTGATTTACGTTAGTGGCGATCAGGCTTTTTTTGCATCTGTTTGAGAAGAGAAAAGAAAACCGCCGATCCTGTCCACCGCATTACTGCAAGGTAATGGACAAGACCGGCGGTCTTACGTTTTTTGGCTGAAAGATTATTCAGCAGTTGCAGGCATTTTACCTTTTGCCGCTGGACGTTCTGTCAGACGCTTCTCAAAATTAGCATTAAATTGCTTTTTCTGTTCCGGCGTCAGGATGTTGTAAATCTTGTTCTGGGTTTCCATGTGCGCCAGCATGTTAGCTTTGCGCTGTTCTTCCATTTTTGCGATCTGCGCTTCAGCTTTTGCTTTATCGAAGGTATCGCTGGCAATGATGTCATGCATTGCGCGGCGTTCTTCCAGCGGCGGACGTTTCATCTGGTCACGCTGGCCTTTCATGATTTCGCGGATCTGCTGTTTCTGCGCGTCGGTCAGGTTCAGGTCTTTGAACATCATGTCCTCATGCGGACCGAACTTGCCTTTATGGTGCATCATCGGCTTCGCGTCAGCCGGTGCTGCGGTAGTGGTGTCTGCGGCATGGGCCAGGTTAGCCGCGCCAAGAGCCAGGGTAGAGGCAACAAACAGTGCAGTTAATTTACGCATATTCTATATCCTTCCTTTCAGTTATTTATTACGGCTTTCTTAAGTAGCGTGCCGTGTTGACGAGATTAACTTTACTGACTTTAGCGTCAATTAATCAGAGCAACGGTAAAACAATGAAAGTGTAAAAAACACTTTTGCGCCAATTATGGAGAAAAAAAGAAAATTTGATGGAGAGTGATGAGAGAATATTACAACACGATGATTTTGCAGAGATTATGAAGAACTATACCGGATGACTGGTGATAAATAAAGCAAATAACCAGGATTAATCTGTATTAATTTATAAGAAAGCAACTTAATACCCGCAGAATGATTTCTGCGGGTAAGTATTAGCTTATTTTTTCGAGCATTAATCCCGCACGTAATCCCAACGCTACCAACGGATTAGGGAATAACACATACTCTACATCATGGGTTACGGTAAAACGTTCCTCCCCGTCCTGCGCCAGCAATGTTCCTTTCTCAAACGGCATAAAATTCAGCGTGTCATTTGCCATATGCATTTCGAAGGACGGCGAGTGGCGAGTAATTTGCGAAACCACCCGATAACGGAGCGGCGGTGTTCTCACGATACCGACACTCTCACCAGATAGCAGCGCAGCAATTGCGCTGGCAGTTACTGCAAACTGGCGAAGATCGTTTTGCCCAAAGGGCAACGCTTTGCCAAGTTCCAGCGTACAGGCCAGCGCGCCAAAATGTCTGGCGCTGAAATGGGTAAACGTACCACCAGGCTCCTGATGGAACACCAGCGCCTCCAGCCC
>OBYQ01001283.1_pt1 | contig 12855 bp, 9 predicted proteins | sample 1538221 | NCBI WGS metagenome assembly OBYQ01 (sample SAMEA2580200, study PRJEB22360) | human gut metagenome | biome: human gut; feature: human-associated habitat; material: faeces | place: Denmark | collected 2008/2010
CCGGGGAGAGTCGGGGTAAGACTACGAAAGCCCGCTCTCCTGCGACGGCTTTTATCATAGGAGTGTGGAAGTGCTTTTCCATCAATCGCGATGACGTCTTTGTCATCTGAAGAATGACATTCACGCATCCGGTTAATAAAGCATTCGTGAAATTATACTGAACGGATACAAGACATAACTCTAATTATAGTGCCGTGAACAGGATTACCACTTTCAAAATTACGATATTATTAGCAGTAATTATGTTATTAATCATTGTGATATTTCCATCTCTGTGATCAATACCGGATAAGCATTTAATTGCAGCATTTGCACGAAATTATCGCAGATAACTGGCAATAACAATAACCCATCAGCCCGCTTCTGTAATACCTCCATTCGTTCTACTGATTCAACATTAACAACCAAACCAAGGGTATTTAGCGATTTAAGGATCTCCAGATGTTCACTCATCCAGCGCAGAGAAAAAGGATCATCACCAATTATAAAAACAGGCCCCTAGCAGGTTAATAACTGGCGTTTCATTACGGATCTAGGATGAAGTCGAGTACATATTACAGGAAATACGCCCTGTTGCGATGGTTCCGATGATGTGGAATATTCAGAAATATTTCCATTGTTAGTGAAGAATTAACATCCATTAATAATGGTGAAACAGCCTCACTTTCCTTGCTAGTAATGGCTGCACTAATCTGAAAGGAAAATAACAATATTATTACGTATAAACTCATTTTTAACATAATACATTCAATCCGTTTATTCATGTTATAGAATAATGATGCTATACCCGTGATCATTGAAGATGCTTGATTTTGTCATGACAGAGGATCATGCTACGCAACATGAAAATCTTCATCTCCGATCTACAAAAAGCAGAGCTGGAACGCCTTCACGATACCAGTCGTAACAAGCGGGTCTGCGATCGTATTAAAGCCATTCTTCTGGCTTCTGAAGGCTGGAGTTCAGTCATGATTGCTCAGGCTCTGCGCCTGCATCAGACCACCGTTGATCATCATATCCATGAGTTTATGAATAAAGGGAAGTTAAAGCCCGAAAACGGTGGTTCAGACAGTAAACTCAGTGCTGAACAAACATCACTCTTAATCAAACATTTATCTGATAATTTGTTTCACCATACTCATGAAATTATCGCCTTTGTTCTCCACACATGGGGAATTTTGTTCAGCGTTGCCGGTATGAACAAATGGTTGCATCGTAACGGCTTCTCTTACAAAAAACCGGCTGGAACGCCTCATAAATTCAGCGAAGAGAGGCAGGCGCAATTCATTGAATTTATGAAGACCTGAAAGAAAAAGCAGGCGATGAACCTGTTCTTTTTATAGATGCTGTCCACCCCACTCAGGCCACCAAAATCAGTTATGGCTGGATACGAAAAGGGCACCGGAAAGCAATAGAAACAACAGGTAGCCGTACACGGCTGAATATCATGGGTGCGCTAAATCTGAAGTCTCCGGAACGCCCACTCATCAGTGAGTACCCAACCATTAATGCGTTAAGCATATCCCGGTTTTTCAATGAGATAAGAAAGGTTTATCCTGATTATAATCAAACAGTCAACATCATTCTGGATGGTGCACGTTATCACCATGCTCAACTGGTAACAGACTGGGCTGAAGTCGTTAATATCAAACGCGTTCAATTAGCACTTATCTACATAATAATAGACCTTTGTAAAATAACTGTATATCATTACTGACATACAGTCTATTCATTAAAGACTTTTTATAACTCGAAACAGTTTTTATTGAAACGCCGAGGTTATTAGCAATATCTTTTCCACTTAAACCATATAAAAACATCAGCAGGACCTCCTTCTGCCTTCCAGATAAAGAAAGCTTATAATGAGAGTTCTTTACTCTATAAATATAATGTGTGTTATTAAGTGGATTGTTTTTAGTTAAATCCTTTATATTGCAAATAGGGGCGTGGATAATATCCCTGAGAAAATCAAAGGTTTCAGGGGGAGCATAAAAAATGGTATCCGAACACCTAAAATCAATGTTATTGAACTGTAAAAAACAAAAAACATCTGACGTTTTAGGGGATGATATTATAATAATATTTTTTACGCCATTAATTTTATTTTTCTGGATGACATCTTCAATTGTTTTGTTGATCCCAATAAGGAAATAACGATTATCACATATAACTTTCATATAAAGCGACCAACACTTCAATTAACAGACAAGCCTTTCATAAGCACATTTATATTTGAGATTTTTTCCTGATATTCCATTTTTTTTCTTTGCTTTATATATATGAGTATACACAGTCTTTGAACTCATACCAAACTGATAAGCAATACTTGCTACATTCCACCCATGGAAAACATAATAGAATAGTATAATCATCTCATTCATGGTTAATTTATGTGGAGAGTTCCCAAACAACAACCTGCCACTAAACATACATTCATAAATCGATGACAGGCTACTTATTGATTCTACTGGTAATAAGTAAAATCTATAACCGTTAAAAATATAATTCATTAACATACTGTTTTTTTTATCACAGAGAATGACAAAAATATTATTGTTTATTATATGCTCACGATTATCTGGTATAAAAAAATCAGCACCAATAGTAATAGAATGCCTGCTCAATAATTTTTTCAAACCTAACTCAAGATATTTATTGTGCGTAACAATCATTATATTCATACATTATGCCTTCTACAAGAAGTATATAAATGTCATATTGACTCATTTGCAAATTATTAAGTTGTTTCTATAACACTCAAAAATGTGGGAAGTTTCCCTCCCACATGAATAAGACAACTATTAAATTACACCATTCGCATCAATAATATTGTTATCAATATACACATTTGCGCCACTTACACTGCTGTATAACGTATAAGTATGCTCAATACCATCTAACGCAGTTGCTTTAACAGTTGTTGCCGTTGCCGTAAATGTACCCAGACTTCCCGCTCCGTCAGCCCCCAAATCAACTTTGTCATTGGCATCACCGGAAATATAAATCGTTGAATTGTCATTTATACCCAATACATCCGATGCCGTTAACTTGACTAACTGAGCTGCATTGTCAGCTTTCAGATCGCTACCAACAGTCATATCCACTTTCTCGAAGCCGGCAATACCTTCATTTTTACCGGCCGCTAGATTGACAGAAATGGTACCTGTCAGAACCAGGGTATCACTGCCTTCCCCGCCGTTAATATAGCCCTGATTACCGGAGGAGGTGGAGTCATAGTCTTTTGTCAGAACAACAATATCATCACCGGCACCGGCATCAATGGTCAGGTTTTTGGCAATTGTGCCTAATTTAAAGGTATCATTGCCGTCTTCACCATTAACGACAGTGGCATAAGCAGAATCCCCCATTACACCAGAAGTTGCATCAAATACATCATCTCCCGCCCCCAGTGAAATAGTCGTGTTATATGCACCATCTGTGATGGTAACAGTATCATTGCCGTCCCCCATAGAGACAGTACTGCCACCATAAATCCATCCGGCCGTTAAGGTATCCGCATTGTCACCGACAGAAATATTACCGGTCAGATTTTTAGTTACCGTAATATTATCACTGCCGTATCCGCCTAAAATTTCACCAGACACAGAGCCATAAATAGTGACGGTATTAACATCTGTGGCAGTGTCAATATTGTTGTCGTTACCCAAGCTTAAATTACTGCCATCCTGATAAACAGAAAGATATTCCTTAGGCATATTAGATATATCTTTTGTACCACTACCAAGATCCAATAAACCAGATAATGTTGTATCGTTATTGTCAGTAGCATCCCCCTGGATAAATGTATCACTACCTGAACCAAGATAAATCTGTCCGGCATTTGTTACACCAGTACGTTTGATCGTAACAATATCATCGCCAGACTCAGTAAAGATATAACTACCCGCATACATAACACGTAATGCAGTATTCATACCATCCATAGTAAAAGTATCGTTACCCTCACCAGTATATACTCTTGTATTAGCCAGCATGTTACCACGAATGACCATTAGATCATCACCAGCACCTAAATCAACAGTCGTAATGCTTTGATTGCCATCGGTTTTTGTTCCGTCTGGCCCATTATCCTGTGAGTTAGCAACATTACTATACGATGTTGTTTCTTTACCACTCTGGTAATAACCAACATAAACCGTATCATTGTAATCTGTTGTTACCATTGGATCATTTTCACCACTATTCGCGCCAATGGTATACCCAAAGTCCCCTTTTTCGGCGATAGAAGATGATAGTGAATATTTCAGTGTAAAATCACCGTCCAGATTACGTAATGAAATGGCATTACCATCATAAATAACACCTGTTGCGGATGCTCCCGCATTATCAACGATGTCAGTAGCTGCCGTAACGTTATCAGATGTTCCCGTAATGGTCGCAACAACTTTTTCCATACCCTCGGCATTAAAGGCATCTTGGTTAGCCTCAAGCGTTGGATCAACTATAAATGAAACACTTTTTGAACCGGCAGGAATAACAATTGTTACGGTTGTTGCACCATCATAGGTTACTTTTCCAGTATCACCATGAAGGCCAATTTTCCCGTTATGCTGTGCTCCACCAATATCAGAATAGTCAGCAGCATCAGAATGCCCAGCTCCGCTACCCAATGTAACTGTAACTGTTACATCTGTTGTAGTGACATGATTCAGAGAAACCGTATAAACCAGTCCAGTGGAATCATCCTTATCTTCAATAGTTGCGGGAACATCCATTACGGTCCCATTGACACTAGCTATACCAGTAAAACCATCACCATTGACATCTGTTGATGTTGTCTCAACGCTAATACTCACTGTTGGTAACACATCAGTTTTTGAGGTTACGGTTGACGGGTCACTTTCATTACCGCTCGGATCTTTGGCAACCCCGGTAACTTCACTGTTATCCTTCACGTTATCTGCCGGAATGGTCGCTTTATCGCCAGTGCTGTCCGGGATCAGCGTCGGATCACTGGATGTCCAGCCGTTATCCCCTTTCTCCAGCGTCACGGTGTGCTTACCACCTTTTTCATCTTCAAAGGTGACATCCACGGTATCGCCTTTATTGGCATCACCCGGCAGCTCAACAGAAACAGAACCATCATCCTCTGCTTTTAATACCGGTGCCGACGGCGCCACTGTATCCACTGCGAAGTCAGCCGGCTGGCCCTGGCCACTGGTGTTACCTGCCGGGTCTGTGATTTCCGCGGTTACAGAATACTGACCATCTGCCGTCACTTTATCCGCCGGAATGGTCACATCAGCTTTACCTGCAGCCACTTCATCTGCGGTCAGCGTGTGCTCCACCGTGTCCGTCGTGCCGTCCGGTTTGGTGACCGTCAGCGTCAGGGTATCACCGGCAGCGCTGCCTTTCGGTACCGTGACTTCGGTCTGTACACCATCCTTCAGCTCTTCGGCATTCACACCATCTGCCGCTTCCGGAATGGCAACTACCGGTGTTGCATCTGTTGCACCATCACCATCGGTATCCCCCGGGATCTGGGTATCGGCAGCAAAATCAACCACATTCCCGGGTTTCGCCGGGTTGCTGCCCTGAGTCAGAGTGACACTGACGCTGTTCTGCCCGTCAATCACCGCATCCTTCGGAATATCCATGGATACTTTACCGGCAGCCCCTTCCTCTTTTGTCAACGTATGTGTCACGTTCTCCGTGGTTTTGTCCGGACGGGTCACGGTAAGTGTAATAACTGCACCTTCTGCCGTGCCTGCCGGCAACGTGACCTCTGCCTGCAAACCGTCTTTCAGCTCATCAGCATTGGCATAACCGTCAGTCACTTCAGGAATGCTCAGAACCGGGGCATCTGCCACACCATCAGTTTTTGACGTCACGGTTGACGGGTCACTTTCATTACCGCTCGGATCTTTGGCAACCCCGGTAACTTCACTGTTATCCTTCACGTTATCTGCCGGAATGGTCGCTTTATCGCCAGTGCTGTCCGGGATCAGCGTCGGATCACTGGATGTCCAGCCGTTATCCCCTTTCTCCAGCGTCACGGTGTGCTTACCACCTTTTTCATCTTCAAAGGTGACATCCACGGTATCGCCTTTATTGGCATCACCCGGCAGCTCAACAGAAACAGAACCGTCATCCTCTGCCTTCAGTGCTGGTGACGATGGGGCTGTAGTATCAGAGTCATCATTTTCATGTCTATGTTTGCTTCCACCGCCACCTGCAGCTAAAGCCATAGCAGCCAGTCCCCCACCAAATGCCAGACCGCCCAACCATATAAAACCGCCACGATCATCATCTGACAAGGTTCCCGATTGTCCGGCAGTAATATCATCCAGCACCGGGCCATCCTGAGTCAGTACGGCTTCGGTGACCTGTCCATCTTCCCCAACAATATTAAATACCGCCGTACACTGTGTTTCCCCGGGCTGGCATTCTTCCCAGAATCCCTCTATCCGGACCTCAGTATCTTCTTCCTTTTTACGCAGAATTAAATCATCACCGGAGCGATCCGCCTCAACACCGTCAGGCACTAGGCCGGTCACCTCATCGATCAGTCCATACTGCTCCCCGGGCTGTGCTTTAACTGTATGACGACCTCCGACAGTCAGCACGGTTTTTTCTCCGCTGACCTTACCGGTAAAAATCATTTTCATATAAAATCCTTAGGCTAATTAAAACCTGCGATTATCAATATAAAATAAATTAATCATTTCCAGAGGTGGAAAAATAATAATTTCTATACGTGACTTATTCTCCTTAAATTTAATAAAATTATTTTTTCATTGCGATACGATACAGACTTCCTGTTGAGTGTCTGTATTACGGAGCCATGATATTAATAATATAATAAATCATCGTTCCTGAAGAGCTTGTTTCATTCTGGTGATTGGTTTAATCAGGTACTGAAATACACTTTTCTGACCTGTTTTTATATCCACGCTGGCTATCATGCCAGGAATAACTGGCAATATTTTTCCGTTCCTGTCTGTCAGATAATTATTACTGGTAGTAACCAGTACTCGATAATATGCTTCATTTGGATCCAGTTTTAAATCTCCCGGCCGTTTCTGGTCACGTAAAGTATCCGGACTTACCAGTGTCACCACTCCGTCAAGACCACCATAAATGGCATAGTCATAAGCCGTCAGTTTTACAAGTGCCGGCATCCCTGTTCTGACATAGGCAACATCCCGTGGATTTATATAAGCCTCAATCAGCAACTGGTCTTCCAGCGGAATAATTTCCATTATGTCCTGTCCTGCAGAAACCACGCCTCCCAAAGTATTTACCCGAATATTTTTTACGATGCCTCTCAGGGGAGCCCTGATACGTGAACGCTCAACCGGGTCGGCTCTGCCAGCCATATTCTCTTTTGCCTGTGCAAGCTCTGCTTCTGTCTTCACTAGTTCAGCTCCAGCTTCCGTCAGGTATTTATTCTGTTTCTCATCCATCTGTAACTGCAGCTCCGCTGACTGACGCTGCATACGTAACAGTTCGACTTCCGACATCGCCCCTTCACGCACAATTGGCCGGGTCATTGCTATTTCCTTATCCAGCAGAGCCTTACTCTGCTTAAGGCCGGCGATGCTTTGTGCCAGTTCAGTCTTTCGTAGTCGATAAACAGTACTTTCCCTCTCCCTCAAATCTGCAGGCACGTCATCCGGAAATGTCAGTGATTCGGAATAAGCTTCTGCACGGAGTCTTGCCCTGACTGCTTCCAGGTTATTCACCCGGGCTTCACTTTCCCTCAGCATGGCAGAGCTTCGGGTATCATCCAGTGTCAGCAGTACCTGACCTTTCTCAACAATATCTCCTTCCCTGACCTCAAGTGTTTTCAAAATACCCGGGTCAAGGGTCTGTATAACCTGCTCCCTGCTGCCGGGAATAATACTCCCCTGACCACGGGTCACTTCATCCAGAGGACTGTTCCATGCCCAGATAACAAACGTCACTACCAGTACCAGCAGAAAAATCACCATCAGGAAAAGGGCATGATGCTTTTCCTGCTGAAGGGCTGCCTGTACATCTGTCAACAGGGCCAGGTCTGACTGCCTAACCACCTCTGACGACGCTTTATTCCGTTCCGTTTTTTCTGTCATACCCCTGCGGTCCACAAACTGTTAAACATATATGCTCTTTATTTCTTATCCGCTTGACGCTCATGAAGTTATCGCTCTGCTCTCCCCACTCTGCTGTTTCCCTGACAGTTTTTTCAGTATTTCATCGCGGGGACCATCCATCATTACCCGGCCTTCATTCATCACGATAATACGGTCAACAATATTCAGCACCTGCAGACGATGCGTCACCACCACCATTGTGCGTCCACGGCTCCAGTGATTCAGCCCTTTCAGAACAATGTTCTCTGTCTGCAGATCAAGACCCGTCGTGGGTTCATCAAGCAGAACTACCCGGGGAGAACCCAGTACCATTCTCGTCAGAGCGACCATCTGACGCTGTCCTCCTGACAGCCCCTGACCTCCTTCCCCTATCTGCATATCAAGCCCGCATGGGTGATGACGAATAAAACGGTCAAACCCGAAACGTCCGGCTGCATTAATCATATCCACATCCGACAGGCTTCCCGGAAGACGCGAAAGCTGCAGATTTTCACGCAGAGTTCCCAGAAAAAGCCGGGGATTCTGCTCAAGCAGGAAAACCTTATCCCGAACAAAACAGGGATCCAGTTGCTGCATAGCAACCCCGTCAAGGGTAATTTGTCCTTTATTTTGACGGTATAGCCCTACCATCATTTTCAGTAGCGTCGATTTACCACATCCGATAGTGCCAATAATGCCCACCTTTTCTCCGGGCCGGATACAGACAGACATACCTTTCAAGGCTGCAGGTAATTCAGGCTTATAGAAAAACGTGACTGCGCTGAAATGGAATTCCCCCTGGATATCCTTCACGGTCAGATAATGTGTCTGACTTTCCCGTTCCACCGGGCGGCGAACTATTTCATTCACCCCCTGCATAGCCAGACGGGCCTGCTGGAAACGGGTGGCCAGTGATGCTATCTGGCCAAGCGGTGCAAGCGCGCGGCCGGAAAGAATAACGGCTGCAATCAGTGCCCCCATGGTGATACGGTTATGTGGGTCATCACTGTGAATAAGGTACGTTCCCAGAATGACCAGCAGAACAGTATTAATTTGCTGAATTGCTGTGGAAAAGCTGATTATGACATTACTGGTATTTTTTACCCGAATGGACGAACGGGCGACACTTGCAGTATATCCATCCCAGCGTCGCTGAACCCAGTTAACAGCATTATTCAGCTTCAGGGTTTCTATTCCGTCCAGAGCCTCCACAAGTAATCCCTGACGCTGCGATGATTCCCGCATGGAGGCATTAATATGACGGGAAAGCGGTCGCTGCAGTAATATTCCTGCCAGAATAACCAGCGGGACCAGCGTAAGAGGTACAACCGCAAGCCAGCCTCCCACGAGCCCGATAACACTGATGAAAAGCAGAATAAAAGGCAGATCAACAAAAGCCAGTAACGTAGCGCTGGTCATAAACTCCCTGACAGACTCATATTCCCGCAAATTGCTGGCGTATGAACCAGAGGATGCCGGCCTGTCAGACATTTTTACCGCCATCACCCGACGTAGCAGAGCAGAGCTGATAATCAGGTCTGCCTTCTTACCCGCAACATCCGTCAGATAACTCCGGATTAACTTTGCAGCACACTCAAACAGAATTGCTGTAATCACCCCGATACTCAGCATCCATAACGTTTCCCAGGAACGATTAGGTATAACCCGGTCATAGACGTTCATTACATACAGGGAACTGACCAGAGCAAGAAAGTTAATGATAAAACTCGCAACAATAACCTGTCCGTAATATGCCCTGAATCGCCACAGTACCCGCCAGAACCATGCCCCGCTCATGTCATACTCTGGCAGCTCCGAGCGACGATCCTGCTTTGCCTGTGGCTGAACAAACCAACAATAACCAGAATAAACGGCCATTAATGCATCGTGAGAAAGTGTCTTACGGAGACCTCCAGGCTGAAGCACATGATACTGTCTTGCCAGACCGGCCCCCTCAATACGCACTACCACAATAGCTTCCTGAGCGTTCAATAAAAGAAGCGCCGGAACCGCAAGTGACGGGATATCTTCCGGAGATCGCCGGGAAAGATGATTATCAAATCCTTCACTACGAAGAAACTCGCCAACAGAACGAAAATCAATCCCGGATACATCTGTACGGACAGTACCGGCAGCCAGAGTCTCAGCAGATACAGGTGTACCCAGTAACGCCGTTATCTGTGATAATCCTTCAAAAATACTCTTCACTTAATTACCAACCCTTCAACCCCGTTATTTTTCTTCTTCACCAGAAAGATTCACTCCGCTCCATTTCAGGAGCATTCCCTGGGAATACAGATAATCCAGCATACCGTGGAGCATCTGATCCTCCGTCTGAACCCGGGAGAGTCCGACACTGTACAGTTCGTTTTCAGCATTCAGTAATTCAATCAGTGTTTTTCTTGCCACCTGAAACTGAAGACGATAAAAGTCCACAACTCTGGCTGAAGCCTGTTCCTGACGTCTGAGCGTTTCCATTTCCCCTCGACTTTGTCTGACTGTTATCAGAGATAATCGCCCGGTTTCATCAATCATTCGGGCGACAGAGTCCAGTCGTCCGGTAGCTGCCACTATTTGCGCAGCTTTTTCTGTAACACCATAACTGGCATTACGGTTAAAGAGGTCCCAAGACAGATTGACCCCTATCTGCTGGTCATCCCGGGTTACAGACCCCGTTAAATCCACCCGAGGGTACCGGGCAAGCTCCTGTGCTTTCAGTGCCGCTTTTTTACTCTCAACATCAGCTTGGCTGGCAAGCCACGACGGGTTACCTTTCTGTGGAGCCTGTGTAAAATCAGTTAATAATTTGGCCTCTGTCATCCTAGAAAAAGGATTTTCAAGATCAGCTTCGGTTACCGGATTTTTTGTCCAAGTGGACAGTTTTCCCAGCGTGGTTTTAAGTACTCTGCTCCTAGAATTTATCTGCTGCCGAACCATCAACCTTCTGGCTTCGGCCTGAACAAGCTCAGACTCCCGCCCGGTATCATGAATACTGATGGTATTCAGGTCATTAAGAATTGCGTTATGCCGGGAAAGGCTCTGTTCAAGTACCGCAATGGATTGTTTTTCCCTGAGTGCATCAAGATATAATGAAACAAAAGAGTGAATTGTTTCCTCTTTTGTTTCTTCCATTTTATAATGATAATATTCGGCTTCTGACTCACTCCGACGCACATCCGCCTCAATAGCCCCTGAAGCAAATATATTCACTTCACCACGAATACCGGGTAAAATATCTTCAGTGTCATAATCGTAGGAATAACGGTGACTTTGTGAAAGGAGTTTACTTCCTGTAGCTGTGACAACTGGCCAATGTGCAGAGCTTGCCTGCTCTATGCGGGATTGTGCCGAAGTTAACTCCGCCCGGGCTTCCATTACTATGGGATCGTGCATAACTGCCTCCCTAATTAAGGAGTAAAGAGGCGCACTGTTAGTGGAAAATGAAAACAACAATAATAATAACAAATGTTTACGCTTCATTTTTATGATTTTTATTTAAAATATTAATAACGTGATTGTCCGTGCTTTTGCACTAAAAACTATTATTATAATATTCACTTAGCAATGCGCAGACATTATGTATATGAGATATTTTCTTTAAGCTAATAGAAAAATAACTCAGTGAAACATCGTTTCTTTCACATACTTCTCGTTTTGTAAAACCATCTACTAAGTGCTCTCTTAATGACATAATGATCTTATCACTTCGAATTCCAGATAATTCTATTAGTAACCAGAAGTGTTCATTTGAAATGTTATTTATAGCTGGTTTTACATTAAATCGATAATGAGTTAGCGTATTCCGCTGTATATGATCTGCCATACCATTACACATTATTCAATGTTTAATTTATTATTGATTCACATTATAAATACATATTTGTTTGCATCAAATTTTTTTTGCCCTCAATCAAAAAACCATTAAATGAAATTTAAAACCAATAAAACCAATAATACTAGAGATTACATCTAAAAAATTACTTCTCTGTAGGGTTTTTATCTAAAAAAAGTGAAATCTCAAAACAAAAAATTATTTATAAAATAAAACAAATGGGCATTTTTTTGGTAAAAATCAATTTTTATATGCAGATAATATCTATATTATAGATATTATTGTTATCCATCATGTAGCGACCAAGGCGGTAGTGATTAAAGGGGGGGTGGATATAAAAATTTATTGTACGTGGACTGCACCCCAAAACTTGGAGACCCAACTGATTAATGTGCAATTTTTATGGCAAAGCCAAAATATTCTCTCGAAACCAGATTGGTTGTAGTTAATCATTATCTTTCCAGACACGATGGCGCACGTCGTATCGCTAAACGTTTTGGTGTTGAAAAAACATCTGCTGGGTAAGGTAAGAGACTGGTAACTCCACGATATTGATCGTATCACATGGAAAAATGACCTCCACACTCCTGAGTTTCGACTGACGGTTGTCCTGAAGTCTCTGAGTGAAGAACTTACCACGCGCGAGGCCGCTGCACGGTTTAATATCTCAAATGAATCCGTTATCCGGCACTGGGTGAAGAAGGTCTTCTGAACATAAAACCAGGCCGGAGCAAAGACATGACAAAATCTCAAAAAACACCTCCACTTACTGATGCAGAACTGGAAAAGTGGCTCTTCTGCAACCTGGGTGGAGATTCTCATGCCAGTGGACTCATTACCCTCTGTTTGAGTAGTTCAAATCCGGCTCGACCATACATCTGGCGTTTCAACATCTTCAGGCGATTTACATGACCTTCGACAACACCATTACTCCAGCGACTGCTGATT
>OBYQ01001286.1_pt1 | contig 12801 bp, 10 predicted proteins | sample 1538221 | NCBI WGS metagenome assembly OBYQ01 (sample SAMEA2580200, study PRJEB22360) | human gut metagenome | biome: human gut; feature: human-associated habitat; material: faeces | place: Denmark | collected 2008/2010
AGAGGTTGCTCAGCTCCTTGCACAAGGTTTACTTTATAAACAAATCGCTGAACGTCTCGGTTGTTCGGAAAGGACAGTGAAATTTCACAAGGCCCGGATTGCTGAAAAATTAGGTGTTAAAACTTCAGCTGAGATTGCTTTAAGACTCTCCAGTACTGCTAAAAATAAATGAGATATATGAGCATTAAGAAACTGGAGATGTACAAAAAGTGTTTTGTACAAAATCAGCCACCCTGAATTTATTTTTTTTCGATTAAGAATTGTGTCCCTATAGGAACATAGGAGGAACTCTTGACCATCCTGATTTATGCAGTGACTTTTGTCAGGTTGTCGAAGTACCGTACTCAGATGGATCAAACTTATTAGAAGCAGAATAATTTCATTTTTTTTGGCGTCTTTTTCCGCTTCTCTATTAGTCAGATTAGCGGGCCTGTTAGCTTCTATTTCTTGCCGTTCACAGAATGCGGCTTCTTCTGCATAATCAAAACCGCTACTAACTCGCTGGCAAGAAGTACCGCCATTCCGAAAATTGCCGACAAGCTCAATCGCTCATTAAAAAGCAGGACTCCAAACATTACCGCAAACGGCACGCCGGAAAATTGAAAGACACAATTAAGTAACGTCGAGCCTCTTCCCCAGCCTAGGGTGACACAAAACTGCTGAAGTACAGTAAAGAGCGCCAACAGAATAAAAATAGGATCGAGAAAACTTTTATAGGGTTTACTTTCTAACGGGAAAAGGACTGCCGCAGTGATACAGCACGTCAGCGAAAAATAAAAAATTGTTCTTTCACTAGGTTCCCCTCTTTTACCTAAACCCTTGAGAGAAAGACTTGCAAGTGAAAGGAACAATGCGCTCAGTAATGCGGCTGAAGAGTAGCCAAAACCAACCTCGCTAAAAGAAGGACGGTTAACAAGAAGAACTCCGAAAAAGCCAAGAGGTATTAAAGGAAGAATCTTTAACCATACCGAACGCTTTTGATTGAAAGCATGCAAGCAGAAAAAGAGGCTAGTAAATAGCGGTGCCGTGTAGTACATCGTCTGAGCGTTGATAACCGGAATATTTTGTGCAGCTTCTATAAACAGAACAACTGCACCGATACCGCATAAACAGCGAATCGTTGTCAGAAGTGCGTTAGGAGTCTTAATGGAAACGTGAGAATGCTTAAGGAGCGAGTATGAAATTAAGGCCAGAGGAAAATACCGAACGAATAAAATTTGGGATAAACAGTATTCATTGTTGGCAACATTTAGACATGCGGTAATACTTGCTGCAAAAAAGCCGGAACAAATTACCAATAGGCTGTAAAGTGGATTCGTGTTCCGGCTTGGGTTCATATTTTTAGAATTTATGATTCATACCTACAGCAAGCTGCCATGCGTTAACCATATTGGCGCGGAAAGGTAAACCGCTTGCTTTCAAAGAAGCAGTTCCGGAAAGCAACTTTCCGCCGTCAGCATAGCCGGCGAATCCGTACACGTAAGTTCTCTTGCTCAGAGGATACTCATAGGCAGCATTGATGTTCCAAGAATTGTATTTATCTTCCATACCGGCCTTCTTGGCTTTTCCATCCAATTTACCCAAAAGCAACTTGCCTCCGAACTTTAACGTACCACCAGCCAAAGGAGTTGCGCTTGAGAGAAGAATCACATGCTGTTTGCGTTTATTGTCCTGGGTTCCGTATTGATAACCGAAGAAGACTTTGGTCATCGAGAACTTATAGGAACCGCCGGCAGAAATCACATAAGCCGGTTTAAGCGCTTCGGAAGACTTATTGTCGAGAGTTTCAAAAATAAGCTCTGCATTTAACGATCCCTTGTCATACATCGCCCCGATTCCGTAGTAATGATCGTTATGAGACCATTTTTCGTCATCTGTTGTTGTACCGTTAGAGTACATGGCTTGGACTTTAAAGCCGTCAAAACTCGGAGAAACGTAGGCCAATGCGTTATTAACGCGGCTTTGGTTAAAGGTATAGCCAATAAAAGAGGCTACACCGTAACCGATTCCAAAGGGGCTCCACTTCGCCATATTGAAATCACCGGTACCTCCGCTAAGTGAAACCATTCTTCCGAAAGCAATCTTGCCAAACGGACCCGTTACATCTAAATAGCTCTGACGATTGAAGGCACCATTCTGTACTACACCGTCTTTGCTCCAAGTATTGAACTGAGCTCCTGTGTCCAAAAGGAAGCCCTGTTCCAAATCAAATCCGACAGAATAGCCATTACCTAAATCTTCTCTGCCGCGAATGCCGATACGATTTCCCATTGAAAAACCGGATGTAAATTCCAGCATTGCATCCTGCCCTTTGACTTTATAGCCGGTGACAGCTGCATCAATCACTCCGTAGACCTGAACATTGCTTTCTGCTGCATAAACCCCGGTCATGAGTAAAGCAGCCGCAGATAAAGCAAGAACTTTTTTCATAACTATTCCTCGTATTGTTCGAGGAGACAACGTATCCGTTGTCTCCTATGTGGGTTTGAAGATTAGTTCCAGGTCAGAGTGTGACGTGTTGCGATACCGCACATATTATTAGGCTGGAGCATAAAAAAGCGGTTCCAATTCGGCTGAACGCTGATGTAATTCTTGCCGTTGGAGTCAACACCCGTGTATGTGATCATGTAACGATCCGGCATATCAGCAGCTTTACTGGTGTCTTCCCAATAAATTGCCTGACGTTTTCCGTTTGCTTCTTTTGCAAGTTTCTCTGCTTCAGCTTTGGTCAGCATCTTTCCGCCGCCGTTGTACATTTTCTCTATCTTTTCTAAAGCAGCAGGCAAAGGTTTGGCATTAGCGGCAGGTTTTGACTGTCCGAACACCTGTTCGTTTTTATAGGCCACTAAACGATTAATAATATTGTTCGGAGAAGAAGCCGGGTATTTTGCATCCAAGAACGGATATTCAGCACGGCCTTGTTTGCTCACGGTATATGCGCAGTTTGTATCTCTCAGTGCTTTTTGATATCCGGGAGCTTCTTCAAGTTTGAATCCGGGTTTGGAAGAATCAATACCATAGTCGCCGTAAACAAAGGCGTTTTTGGGATTGACCATTAAAGGACGATAGAAGTAACCGATGATGATCATCTTCTTGGGATTCACGACGTAGACGTCTTCATAAGACATGAAATCGCGAATCGCATTTTCTTTCGCTTTTGCCAACTGCTGGGGATTCAGATTAGGATCGAAGTGCCAAAGGAGATTCCATTCTTTAATGGTCGTCAAGGACTTGCTCATAATGGCTTCAAGCTTCTTCAGAGCTTCAGCATCTTTCTTCGGATCTCCAGTATTGATCGATTTAGAAGTGATGACTTCTACCGGACCGTCAAACTGCACGCCATAGCTGTCGTAGTAGTTATAGCCATGATTTTTGATTTCATTTTCGCGAAGCTGCTTGACCCAAGCAACAGAAACACCTGTTCCGGACTTGCTTGCTCTCAAGATCTTGCCGCTGTCTTTGGCAGTTGTTCCGTAGAAAACAAAAGTTCCTTTAGCCGGATCGTAATCTGTCGTCAACTCTGCAGTGATGTTTTCCGGTCTGTTGCCGTAAGAAGTGGCGATTGCATACATATTTCTGCCGCCGCCGATTTTCTTTCCGTCGAACGTGCTGGGACCGGTATAAAGGAAATCAGCTGCCATATCTGCCAAAAGTTTTTTGCCTTCGGCTGTCTTGGTTAAGACAAATGCTCCAGAAGTTGCTTCACGCTTCTTAGTCGCACCGGAAATTTCCTGAACTTGGGGAGACGCAGTACTCACGGCTTGTGTTTTAGCAACTTCTTCTGCGAAGGACGAGCCGCAGGCCAAGGCCAAAGCAGAGGAAACTAGGATGGTTATTGGGGCTAAAGCAAAGGTCTTCATATATTCTCCTTGGTAGATGTGTCGGTACACCTCCTGATTCTATGAAGTTTGTTTACAATTAGAAATAGCAAATAAATCAACCTTGGAATTGCGTTTTTTGTAAATTCGATGCCATCCAAAAAAGACCCTTTTAATTCGGATCATATTGATTTTCTGTTAACTATTGCGGATACCGGCGCGATCGGCAAAAGCGGAGAAAAATTTAATCTTTCTCCCTCTGCGGCGACACGACTGCTCGATCGGTATAGGGATTTTTTCGGCGATCCGCTGTTTGTTGTATCTAAAGGCGTTTTACTCCCCACCTCTTATTTTCACAACCTTAGACCCAAGCTCGAGAGTTTCTTGGAACTTGCTTCGACTATTCGTGAACGAGATTTCGATTTAAAACACTGCCGGCGCCACTTTAAATTCTCCTGCTCACCGGGTTTTGCTCCTTCTATGATGGCTTATGTTTTACCGAGAATACTTTCCGAAGCTCCTGAATGTACCGTTGAACACGTCAGCATCGGAGAAAGTCCTATTTCAGTACTCATGAGCGGCGATATTGATCTTTTGATCGGGAGAGCCGTCGGTCTTCCGCAACAAGCACATTACGCCGACCTAAAAACGGGACACCGCTGCTTATTGGTTAGGAAAGATCATCCGCTGGTTTATAAAGACAAGATCACGGTTGATGACTTGACTCAGTACAAACGCGTTTCGTTATCTTCGGGACGCAAACAGGATTGGCGATCGCCGGACGATGAGATTTTTTCAGGAAGGAACAAAAATGAGTCCGTGTTTTTCAAAACTGACCGTGCGGACATGGCTTGGAAGGCTATTTCGGAATCCGATCTTATTTTGATTAGTACTGAAGAAAGCGCAAAAACCGCCTGCGCCCTTTATCAGAACCTCACAATTGTCGATCTGGTCCCGCATCTCAAATTGAACAGCCCAAAGATGGCCATCATTTGGTCAGACAGTAAGCATAGGGATCCGGCTCACCAATGGTTTAGAAATCTTTTTTTGCAATGGAGACAAGATTGAGGACATCTCTTATCTTTTTACACTTGTCCAGAGCATAAAAAGTTATTTAAAATTAGAATGTTAATTTACAATAATTAATAAATTAATTTGCAAGCAAAAAAAAATATAGGCAATTTTTAGGGCAAGAAAAAATGAACCGTGTCCATCATTTATCCTCCTGAGTTCGTCAAGCTGAGCTTCTTCTCGTTAACTGAAACAAGGAAATCAGATGGATTATTCTCCCGCTGATCACAAAATTAACCAAATAAACGATTTCAAATAAAAGTGAAACAACCGGATTGAAAAGAACTCCTCCAATTTCATGTCTAATCAACCCGGCTGCCCTTAGGTGGAAGATTTATACGGACCTATAGTTTTGATACTTCTTGAATAGAGCCTCCATCTTGTCAGGATCGACCAAATTATTTACGTCGAATAGTTCTTCAATGACAGAGTCCGGAAGAACATTAGCTTTTTTAGCTGCTTCTTTGCACGTGATTCCTTCGTCGATCGCGATATGCGCAATCTTAGTTCCGATTTCATAACCGAAAAGAGCCGAAACCATTGTTGCTAACGAAGTCGACTTTTCGGTCATATCCAGACAGTGTTTCCGATTTGCGGTTATTCCTTTTATGCATTTATCTGCGAAAACACGCATAGTTCTTGAAATCAGATCGGCACTTTCAATGAAGCTCTTAATCGGAATACCGGAAGATGTTCCAAGCTCAAGCCAGCCGGATAAAACGCCTGAAACCAGACCTGCGTGATTGGCACAAACACGATCAGTAGACAAAAAGACCATCTCGGGAATAACGGGATTTACCTTTCCCGGCATGATCGAAGACCCCGGCGCCACCGCCGGAAGGTTGATTTCTCCAAACCCGGCTCTCGGGCCCGAACCCAGCAGTCTGATGTCACGCGCAACTTTCCAAACTAACGTTGCGAGGGCTTGCAGATGTGCGTGTGCAATCACCAATCCGTCTGTTGCCATCATTCCATCATACAGATCTTCTTCTGTATGAATCGGACGGCCGCAAACCTCAGATAAGTGTTTATCAATCACGGCTCTGAATCCGGGCATACAGCCCATACCCGTGCCTACACAGGTTCCGCCGATACAGGATTGATTCCATCTGGCTTGCTCTGTTTTAAGCCGTTTGACTAATCGTTCGGCGGCATGGGCAAAGGCGCCGAACTCTTGCCCGAGCGTCATCGGAACCGCGTCCTGCAAACAGGTTCTTCCCATTTTTATGACGTCTGCGAATTCGTCTGCCTTGCTTCTTAAAACTTCGGCAAAATACTCCGAAGCTTTGATGACTTTACCCATTTCGTCATAAACAACCATTTCCTTGGCGCTCGGAATAAGGTCATTGGTTGACTGGCACATGTTCACGTGAGTGTTCGGGTGGATCGTTCCCTTCGCCTTATCTCCCGTCATCAATTCGTTAGCGCGGTGTGCGATAACTTCGTTGACGATCATGTTGGCAGGAGTGCCGGATCCTCTGTAAATGTTGACGACAAAGTTTCCTTTGAATTTTCCCTCGGCAACCTCCCAAGCTGCTTTTTCAATAAATTTGGCTTTTTCCGGATCTAAGGCCCCGATTTCTGCATTAGCACGAGCACAGGCGATCTTGCACAATGCAATTGCACGGATATATGAAGGATAGTTATCCAATGTCAGAGGCCCCACATCGAATGCTTTTCTGTTCCTTTCCGAGACAATACCCCAGTAGGCCTCCTCAGGAAGCTCCATCTGGCCCAAACCATCATGTTCTAATCTCATATTGCACCTATTAATCAATTTTTCTTAAAGAAGAATATTTGCGGAACATCTCGATAGTTTCTTTTCTATCGGCCAGCTTTCTGACATCAAATAATTCTTCTGCAATCTTCGGATCAATAAGCCCCTCCTCAAGGGCGACTTGTTTACAGGATTTCCCTTCATTGAATGCCTTATGGGCAATTTTTGTACCGATGGGGTATCCGTACAAGGCAGAAACCATCGTTGCCAGAGAGGTACTCATTTCAGCGTTCTTTCTAGCTAATTCGGCGTTAACCTGGATCCCCTTGATGCAAAGATCCGCGACCAGTCTGAATCCCTTTTCAATTAATTCGAGAGATTCCATAGCGCCAAGGAAACTACCGCAAGTACTCGAGCAAAGGTCCAAATCAGATTCATTTACCGTAAGAGTGGCCATCATGTCGTGGGAGATGACTTGCTGCATGATCTGCAGAAGCATTTCCGGCATGTAGGGGTTGATCTTTCCGGGCATGATGGAAGAGCCCGGAGCGATCGACGGAAGGATAAACTCTCCGATTCCAGTTCTCGGGCCGGAGCTGAAAATGTACAAATCATTTCCAATTCTGCCTCCCGCACAGGCGATACATTTCAAAACCCCAAGAAGGTAAATAAATGAGTCATTGTTTTGGGAGCCGTCAAACAAAGCGGCATCTTCGATTACTTCGTCCATATTCTTAGCCTGACGCATTTCAAAGCCGACAATATCACTGAGGTGCTTGTAGACGGCTTCGTTGTATCCGGGCATTTCACCCATACCGCTGCCGAGAACCGTTGCTCCAAGGATTGTTTCCTGATATTCCGGCAATAATTTCTCCAGCCTTTTACGATTTCTTTGGACCAGAGACTGCCAAGCAGCAAAAACTTGACCGAAAGTCATGGGAACAGCATCTTGCATACATGTTCTCCCCAGACGCGGGAGGTCTTTAAATTCGATCGCCTTTTCTTTAAGCGCATCCTCGAAATATTTAACGGATTCCACTGTCTTCTTAAGCATCCGGTAAAGGACGATCGCTTCTGCAGCCGGGTAGGTATCGTTGGAAGACTGGCACATGTTGACGTGCGTGTTCGGATGAACTTCATCGTAACCTTTGCGGCCCGTCAAAATTTCGTTAGCTCTGTTCGCGATGACTTCGTTAACGTTCATATTGACCCCGGTCCCATGGCTGCGCCAAATATTGACGGGGAATTGATCGGAGAGTTTTCCTGCGATGATCTCATCACAGGCTTGAGCGATTGCATCGGCTTTATGAGCTTCGAGAGCCTTGATTTCTTTATTGGCAAGCGCCGCGGCCTTTTTTACTTCAGCTACCGCTCGAATCACGTGAGGAAGTTCGTTGAAAGTATGATCCGTCACATCATAGTTTTGAGCGCATCGGACAGTTTGAATACCGTAGTAGGCTTCTTCCGGAACAGGAAGTTCGCCTAAGGCGTCTTTTTCTATACGCATGAATTAACTCCTTAGAACACGAAATAGGAAATAACAAGACCGAATAAAATCGAGCTGATACATGTCACAAAACCGGGCAACTGGAAGCTGTGGTTCAAGACATAGCGGCCGATTTTTGTCGTCCCGGATCTATCAAAAGTGATGGCTGAAATAGCACTGCCCGTTGCCGGGAAGAAGAACAACCCGTTTACGGCGGGCGCAAATGCCACCAAGGAGCCCAGCGGCAGCCCTAAGGAAACACCAATCGGCATGATGGATCTAGTTGTCGCGCCTTGACTAAGAAGAAGAGCAGACATCACAAAAATCATCACTGCAAAGAGGATTGGGTACTCTCTTACAATTCCGCCGAGACTATCAATAACAAAAGCCTTGTGTGCTAAGAAAAACGTATCCGTCATCCATGCGATACCGAAAATTGCGATTACGCCTGTCATACCGGCAGAGAAAACGCTGCTCTTAGCGATTTTTCCAGGCTGTAATTTGCAGGTAAATACCATGATGAAGGATGTTAGAAAGGCAATGATTTCAATCGCATTGGGAATTGACAGATAAGAGACTTTTCCTCCGACGTTCCAACTAGGCATCAATGCCTTGACGCTTCCCAAAAGGACAATGAAGAAGACGCCTAATGCGAATAACGTTACGGAAAGGACGGCTTCTTTCGTCGGTTTGTAATTTTTAGATTCACCGGAACCAAAGGTAATATCACCGTTTTTGACGAGCTTTAAGAACTCAGGATCTTTTTCGAGTTCAAGTCCTTTTTTATAAACACTCAAAGCTCCGACAATAATTCCCAGGAAAATAGCCGGGAACAGAACCATCATAATTTGTCCGAGGCTTACCCCGTGAGCGGCTAAAACAGCCAGCAGAGCTGCCGTGGAGGCAGAAACCGGACTCGCGGAAATTCCATGCTGACTTGCCACCAGCGCGATTGACATTGGTCTTTCCACTCTTATCTTTGCTTCCAGAGCAACTTCACAGATAACGGGATAGACGGCCAGAGCCACATAACTCGTACCGGTGAAGACTGTAAACAAAAATGTGACGATAGGCGCCATGAAAGTAATTCTGTCAGGGCGACTGCGAAGAACTTTTTCTGCAAGATGGACGAGCAAATCCAACCCGCCGGCGACCTGAAGCGTCGCCGCCATGGAAGAGACTGCGATGATGATAAGCAGAACGTTGACAGGCGGAGAAGCCGGTTTTAATCCGAAGACAAAGACCAAAATAAATAGTCCGACACCTCCGGCAAAACCCATAGCCACACCGCTCTTTCTGGCGCCTAGCATGATACAGGCCAGAATAATCAGGGCTTGAATCCAGATCATAAGATTTCTCCAGAAATTTAGGGATCGATCCAAAAGGATCTTTTTTATCTTTGAGCCGAACTCGGATAGACTGAGACAATCCCAACTTAAATTAATATTTAGTATGCGTTAAACTCAGGTTGGATATCCGGATGGTAATTCCGTGAAAAAATTAATAAACCCACCTTTACCGCAGGGGACTCTATGGAACAGAAAAAAGACTTCTCAAACCTGTTTCTAAGTCATTCGGCTTTAATTTTCTTAAAGGCATCGGAAACACGGAATTTCAGTGAAACGGCCAAATTTTTTAGAATCACTCAGAGCGCAGTTTCCCGATCCATGAGGGAATGGGAAAAAAGCTGGGGATGTCCCCTTTTTGATCGAAGTTCTCGGCCGATATCATTGACGGCTGAAGGAAGAATTATTAATCAGGAACTTCAAAAGCATTTGAAATCTTTTCTTGATTTAGCAGATTCGATTCGAAAAGAGAGCAACTTGAAGCCGGTCGTTAGAGTCGGCTGTGTCGAGAGTTTGAGCGTGGACCTCCTGCCTAAACTTATCCTGCGGCTCAGAGACAAAACACGTCAAATCGTTACGATTTTGGCTACTTCCAATTCACTGCACCGCGAGCTACTTGAGGGAAAACTTGACATCATTATCTCCTCGGACTCCACCGCGGAACTTTCCGGCTTGAATAGGACATTGATTTTTCAGGAAGGCAGCCTCCTCGTACTGCCAAAATCATTAAAAGACTCCAATTGCTGGAAATCTTGGAAAGGCCTTCAATTCTGCGGTTTACCCTTTATTAAATATCACCATGCTTCCGGAGGAGGCAAATTAAATGATGTTTTTATGCGAACCGCAGGAATCTCAGTAGCTAATCAAATAGAAGTTGACAGCAACAGCACGATGCTTTCTTTAATTGCCCAGGGGGCCGGATGGACGATTTCAAGGGCATCTACGATCCTCCAAAACAAAGGGCTGATGAATGAAATTTTGTATTTACCAATGCCCGAACCTCTGCTGGTCAGAAAAGTTTATGTGCTCACTCGTCAAAATGAACCTTCGGCTTTGATGCAGGAATTCACACAGTTGGCCTGTTCCATTCTTAAAGAATCAGTTGCCCCGGAATTAATAAAAATTGCCCCGTGGTTGAAACAGGATATTTTTGTTCTTGATCCTACAAGCGGTGTGATGGTTGATATGACAGGTAAAAGAGCCGACGAAAGATGAATCCTGAGTTTTGCTCATGATTAGCATGAGCTGAAGTGTTTTTTGTTCGACCGCCTTGCATTCCCAGTAACAATGCTGTTCGTACGAAATTATTTTGATTGTTATGATCAACAAAGGCCCGCTCTTAATTCTTCTCGGTTCGGTTTGTTTTAGTTTTTCCGGAACCTTTCAGCAATTTGCACCTGGTGGTGCGACGCCCTTTACCATCACCGAAGCGAGGATGCTAATCGGGGCGGCGGGATTACTATTTTGGTGCCTTTTATCAGGAAAATTCAGTGTTTCTTTCGGCAGTTTACGGTGGAAGTATCTCGTTCTCATGGCCGTTAGCTTACTTTCCTTTCAACTGCTTTTCTTCTCGTCGGTCCTGAAAACAGGCGTTGCGGTCGGAACCGTGGTTGCCATAGGCTCTACACCAATTTGGACGGCGATCATAGAAAAAACTGTTTTTAATAAATCTCCCCGCAGTGTTTGGTTCATCGCTACAACAATCGCCGTCGTCGGAATAATCCTGTTAAATCTTCAGAACTTTTCGGGGCAAGTAAATATTCTCTATACCTTCCTTCCCTTGTTGGCCGGGCTTGCCTATGCATTGGAAATTGTTTTTGCAAAAGAGGCTATGCAAGACTCTTCTTCCGAAGTGTGCATGATGATTGTTATGGCTCTTGTCGCACTTTTCAATCTTCCTTCGTTATTCTTCAATGAGTTATCTTGGGCCTTCACAGCCAGAGGTATTTTGGTTTGTCTTGGGCTAGGCCTTGTGACAGCGTCCATGGCGTTTGCACTGTTTTTTGGAGGTACAAAGACCACTCCTGCTGCCGTTGCTTCCACCTTAGGCATGGCCGAACCGCTCGGAGCAGCTTTATGGGGAATAACCCTTTTGCACGAACCCTGCACCCTCACAACCCTCTCCGGAATTGTGTTGATTTTGTTGTCTCTTATTCTTTTGATCAAACCCGAGAAACAAAGTACCTATTCCACGCAATAGCGGATGATACAGTTCGATATCAGCAACAAAAGCAACAAAGCTGCGCAATGACTGTGTTTCCAACAATCAAAAATCGGTGATTTTTGATTGTTCGCGACTTATCATCAAACCGTCAGCAAGATTAAGAAATTCTAAAAACCTAATAGCCGGATAAAGGTCACATTCGATTACTATCTCTGCCTTCTTGTCGGAGGTAGGAAAGACAAACATTTCAAAATAACGATCTCTTAATTGAGTTTACCAATCCACTCAATTGCAACAAAACAAAGTCGGGAAGATGAGGTTTTTATACATAGAATTAACAAGTTAGACTATAAATAAGGCGTTAACTCCAAATCTTATGAGGGGGCAGATTTGCAGACTTACATACCTAAGACCAATTGCTTTGAATACAACAAGTTAAACATTAAAATCGTCAATCATTTTCAAAAAATATTTATCCGTAAAAATTCGAATTATTTATTTTCCATGAGAAAAATATAATCCTATTATTGCTTCAAATACCCCAACAAAAATGAAGACGAGTCCAGCACAAGACTTTAGTTTTGACACCGATGTGATGGAAGCGCTTGCAACTGCTCACGTCCAGTCATTAGTTAATCAGGATTCTCCAAAGACATTAGACAGCTGTTTTCATAAGCATAAGCGCGGACAACTTGCTTTCCCCATCAGCGGCAGCTGTATTGGTTATACGAAAGATAAGGTTTGGACACTTATGCCGAACCAAGCTTTTTGGATGCCTGCAGGCGTTCCTCATCGGATTTTTCATTCTGAAGGAGCTTCCTCCGGTTACCTCTATTTAGACTGCGATACTTGGTCTGGCTTTGATCAGGTGTGTTCTGTCGAGCTTCCTATGTACGCTCTCCATGGATTAATGTACATCGCTGAAAGTGATCAAACAACGATAATGTTCCCGTGCTTTTACAACAAAGCTGTTTTGCTTGATGCACGGCTCTTTAACAATTTCTCAATGATTGTGAACGCAAATAATTAACGCTTGAGTTTGTAAGACGGTTAAGGCTTCGAATGCCTTAACCGTCCTACTTACAGCGTATTTATCTTTAGGAGTCAAGAACTTTCGCGACATAAGGCTGTAACCTCGCTTCGTTCCGTTACAGCCTATTTCACGGTTTCTTGACTCATTCAAGAGCCTAAGTTAAAAG
>OBYQ01001293.1_pt1 | contig 12728 bp, 1 predicted proteins | sample 1538221 | NCBI WGS metagenome assembly OBYQ01 (sample SAMEA2580200, study PRJEB22360) | human gut metagenome | biome: human gut; feature: human-associated habitat; material: faeces | place: Denmark | collected 2008/2010
TTAAAGTGCGGAGGCCGACGCCCCCCGCGAATGGCGACTGTCGGGCGTTTTCCGATAACAGCAGCGGATTTGTGCCCGGCACCGGCGCGGGGCTGGTGGTGTTAAAGCGTGTTGATGAAGCGCTGCGTGATGGCGATAACATCTATGCGGTCATCAAAGGATTTGCCGTCAACAACGACGGTTCGGAGAAGATCAGTTATACCGCGCCGAGCGTGGATGCCCAAGCGCGCGCCATTGCTCAGGCACAGCGGTTGGCAGGTTTGACACCGCAGGATATCACTTATGTGGAAGCCCACGGTACCGGTACGCGTTTGGGCGATCCGGTTGAGTTTTCTGCGCTAAGCCAAGCCTTTGCGGGCGCGTCACAAAAGCAGTACTGTGCGCTGGGGTCGGTAAAAACCAATATCGGCCATTTGGATACGGCAGCGGGCGTCGCAGGGTTGATAAAAACCGCGCTGGCAGTGCAGCAGGGAATAATTCCCGCAACATTGCACTTTGAACGGCCCAATGCACAGATCGATCTGACCAATAGTCCGTTTTACATCAACACTACCTGTCAACCGTGGCAACCGGAAAGCGGCATCCGTCGCGCGGGCGTCACCTCGCTTGGCATGGGCGGCACCAATGCCCATGTTGTGCTGGAACAAGCGCCAGCCGTTGACTTGCAAGCGCGAGCGCCTGTACCTGCCTACAGTATTTTGCCGTTTTCTGCCAAGACCGACAGTGCCTTATCCTCGGGGCTGGCGCGTTTTGCCGATTTTCTGCAACATGAATCGCTGCCGGATAGGCGGGATCTGGCGTGGACACTCTCACAGGGACGTAAAGCCTTCGCACATCGCGCCGCGCTCGTAACCAGAGATCTACATGCTGCCGGGACGCTGTTGCAGCAGGCCGCGACAGCGCCGTTTGCTCGTGGTGTAGCGCAGACACAGCTCGGGCTGGGGCTGTTGTTTTCCGGGCAGGGTAGCCAATATCAGCGCATGGGCCATCAGCTCTATCAGGTTTGGCCGGCCTACGCCGATGCCTTCGACCGTTGCGCGACGTTACTCGAGCGTGAATACCAACTGGATATCCGCCATGAGTTGTTCAGAGCAGAAGTCTCGTTAGCCCAAGGCGAACGCCTTGCGCAAACCTGCCTCACACAACCGCTGCTGTTCAGCGTCGAGTATGCCTTAGCCCAATTGTGGCTCAGTTGGGGAATCACGCCAACGGTAATGATTGGTCATTCGCTGGGCGAATGGGTGGCAGCGACGTTGGCAGGCGTGTTCTCTTTAGAGGATGCGTTGCGCTTGGTGGCGCGTCGAGCAGAGCTGATGCATCAGGCACCAAGCGGTGCCATGTTGATGGTGGCGCTGCCCGAAGCACAGATTCGCGCACTGATTACCGCCCCGCTGGCGATTGCCGCTGTTAACGCCCCTGACTATTCGGTTATCGCCGGGCCTACGTCGGCGATCCTCGCCGTCAGCCAGCGTCTGACGGAGCAGAACATCATCAACAAACGATTGCATACCTCTCATGCCTTCCACTCTAGCATGATGCAAGATGCGGCGCAGGCGCTACGTCAGGCATTTGAGAATGTACGACTGAACCCGCCGACGCTCACCATCATCTCTACCGTAACCGGCGCGCACGTCAGTGCCGACACTCTCACCACACCGGACTACTGGATTGAACAGATGCTGATGCCTGTGCAGTTCTCCGCTGCACTGCAAGAGGCGCAAGCTACATTTGATGTCGATTTTCTGGAAATCGGGCCAGGTGCCACCCTGACCCAGCTGACCAACGGTCATGCATTAGGTGATCGTCTCGCGTTCAGCTCGCTGCCAGCAGGTGCCCGCAGCAGCGATGAGCACAAACATATCTTAGATACCGTGGCAGCGCTTTGGGTGCGAGGGCATAACATCGATTTGTCTGCGTTTGCAGGTGAGCAACCGCGCCGTGTCTCTCTACCGACCTACGCCTTTGACAAAATCCGTTACTGGGTCGACAGTCCAGAAGAACAGAGGAGCGCCGTAACGCCGGTGGCGGACGCGGGAAGTGTCATCCCTAGCGAACCGTCGGTGCGCCGTCAGCCGCGTCCGGCGTTTTCGGTGCCTTACGCGGCTCCAGAGAGCAAAACGCAGCGCGGCTTAGTGGCGATTTGTGAAGCATTGCTGGGAATTGACGGCTTGGGCATTGACGACAACTTCTTCGAAGCTGGCGGACATTCATTGATGCTGGGCATGTTGCTGGCGCAGGTACAGGAACGGTTCGCCGTCACTCTTTCCTTTTTCGACGTGATGGAGGATGCCAGCGTGCGCGCGTTAGCGCAGTTGGTCGAGCAGGAGCAGCAGGATGATGGAGGGTCCGCACTTGCCGTGCTAGTTAACGACATGATTAATGAGTGACGTTGGCAAAAGTATTTAACACAGCGAAAAGGAAAGGACGGTCATGACGATACATCATGCCGCATTGGCGCGAATGTTACCGGCGGAAAAAAAGGAAAAGCTATTACGACAGTTGGCGCAATCAGGCGTGTCGCCCAGCCGCATTCCCATCATCAAAGCGGATCCGGCGCAGGCAATCCCGCTGTCGTTTAATCAGGAGCGGTTGTGGTTTTTGCAAAAATACGACAGTACCGCCACTAACTACAACCTTTATGTGGTGTATCGTTTGCATGGCGTGGTGGATATGCCGATGCTCACGGAGGCATTGCGCCATGTGCAAGCACGCCACGCCATCTTGCGTACCCGTATCATAGTACGTAACGATCGGCCTTGCCAGGTGATAGATGATGCGTCTTCGTTAGTTCTCGGTACGGTCACGCTGGCAGCGCAGGCCCCAACTTCAGCGCTAGATGCGGTAATTCAGCAGGTGATAAACACCCGGTTCGATCTGGCACGCGGTCCTCTGTGGGGGGTAACTCAGATTATTCAACCCGATCAAGGTTGTCATTTGGTGTTTTGCGCGCACCATATCATCATCGACGGTATCTCGTTACGGCTATTGTTCGATGAGTTACAGCAGCAGTATGCTCGATTGCATGCTGGTAATGAAACGTCGCTGCCTCCGCCGCCGCTGCAATATGCCGATTATGCCTTCTGGCAGCGCGAATGGTTCCAGGATACCTTGCTGGCGAACGAACTTGCCTACTGGCGTGCGCGTTTGCAAGACGCGCCTCTGCTGTCGACATTTCCATCGCTGCACCCGCGCCCGGCACAACCCTCTACACATGGTTCCCGGTTCAGCATCACCCTGGATGAAACATTAAGCCTCGCGTTGAAACACGTAGCCCGCACGCAGGAAACAACGCCGTTCGTGCTGATGCTGACTGCCTTCCAACTGGTGCTGATGCGTTACGCTCAGCAACAGCGATTGGTGATAGGCATGCCAGTATCGGGGCGCATTCGCCCGGAATTGCAGAGTAGCATTGGTTATTATGCCAGCACTGCGGTTATCTACACCGATTTTAATGGGGTTGAGGTAGGGCGCGAGGCGCTCCAGCGTGTGAAGGCCAGCGTGAAAGAGACGCAGGGGCGCCAGCAACTGCCGTTTGAAAACTTGGTGAATATGCTGGATCTCCCTCGCAGCCTTTCCCATTCACCGTTGTTCCAGATCCTCTATATCTACCATAACCACGTGACCCCACGCGCTTTTACCTTGGCTGGTGCGTATTGGGAGCAGGTGACGTATCACAATCAGACCGTCAAATACGACATGACAGTCGAGGTGTTCCAAAACGACGCCACGTTCGACGTCTCCTTTGAGTACGATTTGGGGTTATACGATGCTGATGTGGTGAAGCAGATTGCCGAGGCGCTGCGTCAGCACTGCTTATCGTTGACATCATCACTGGAGACCCCGATAGGGGCGATCCCTCTGCATGCACCGGAGACCGCAACGCCGCGGCGTGATCCGCTCAACGCCACTAACGTCCCGTGGCTCGGGCCGCAGGATGTGCTGCGTATCATTGAACAGCGCTGTGTGCAGCACCCAAAGCAACTGGCAATACAGCAGCATGACGGCACACTGACCTACGCTGAGCTCTGGGCGCGTGTGCAGTTCATCGCGATGCGTTTTCGAGCGCATGGCATACAACCGGGCGATCGTATTGGCGTGCTGTTGCCACGTCACAGGGATGTGATTGCAACCATGTTGGCGACGTGGTTTGTGGGGGCGTGCTACGTGCCGTTCGATATTCATCAGCCTGCCGCGCGTTTGCAACGCCTTATGCAACGCGCGCGTTTGGTCTGTCTGGTGGTCCGTCAGCCGGGAGAGTGGGGTGAAATTGTACAACTGTCGTTGCCGGAATTGATGCAGGACATGTCGAATGCGATCCGGTATTCTACACCTTGCGCGCTGTTGCCGGATATGCAGGCCTACCTGTTGTTTACCTCCGGCAGTACCGGTGAACCTAAAGGCGTGTGCGTTGTTCACCGCGGGTTGCTGAACTTGTTGTTGGATATGCAGCGTACCTTTGCGGTTGGCTCGCAAGACCGGCTGCTCTCGGTGACGACGCCAACATTTGATATCTCATTCTTGGAGTATCTGTTGCCGCTGATCTCCGGTGCGAGTCTCTATCTGACAGAGGCGGAACGCGCCGCAGACAGCTTCCGTATGATTCCGCTGATTGCCGACTATCGACCAACGCTGATGCAGGCGACGCCCTCGTTCTGGCACGGGCTGTTGATGGCGGGTTGGCGTGGCGACCCGGAACTATGTGTGCTGGCAGGCGGTGAAGCGCTGCCAACGAAAGTGGCGGAAGAACTGTTGCGCTGTTGTGGTTCATTGTGGAACCTCTACGGTCCCACCGAAACAACCATTTGGTCGCTGAAATCGCAGATAACCCAAGCGGAAAACATCACCCTCGGCGCTCCCATTGCCAATACCCGTATATACATTCTGGACAATGAGGGCCATCCAGTGCCGCAAGGCGTTGACGGCGAGCTTTACATCGCCGGGGATGGTGTGGCGCAAGGGTATGATGGGCAGCCTGAGTTGAACGCACAGTTCTTCTTGTCAGAACCAGGGGTCCCCGGTGGCAGGATGTTCCGCACTGGCGATCTGGTCAGGAGTGATGCGCAGGGGCAGTTGTTTTTTGTTGGGCGCAAAGATAGCCAGATCAAACTGCGCGGTTATCGTATTGAGTTAGGCGAAATTGAACGGACGTTGGCACGGCATCCGCATGTGGACGCCGCGGTGGTGGCCTGTATTGAAAGAGCACCGTTACACAAAGCACTGGCAGCATTCATCATCACCAGTGAGCCTCCCTCGCTATTCGAGCAACTGAAAAACGAGCTTCGGCAGCAACTGCCAGACTATATGGTGCCAACGCTGTGGCAGAGGGTGGCCGACTTCCCGAACACTGACAACGGTAAAATCGATCGTAAGCGGTTAGCGGAAAATTTCGTTGCCGATAGCTCCCTTGTGTCGCCGCAGACGCAAGCGCTGAGCGACACGGAACAGATGTTGCTGGCGCTGTGGATGCGCTATTTGCCGATAAAAAACGTCGATCCTGAGTGCGATTTCTTTCGCTTGGGGGGACATTCGCTGTTGGCGGTAACGTTGGTAGCAGAGATCAACCGCACTTTTCACTGCGCCTTGACCCTGAAGGACATTTTCCACTACTCCACACTACGGGCACTGAGTGCGCGTATTGCACAGCAATCTATCACGGACGCTGCCGCGTCTCAGGATGACTGGGTGATAGTGCACGACCCTGAGCATCGTCATCAACCGTTCCCATTGACGGATGTTCAGCGCGCCTACTGGCTTGGACGACAGACGGGTGCTACCTCGATCGCGACCCACATCTACCATGAATTTGACGTAGAACACTTTAATGTTACGCGTTTTACCCATGCGGTGAATGCGCTGATCGCTCGCCATGAAATGCTACGTGCGCGGGTACTCCCCGACGGTACTCAGCAGATTCTGGCGCAAGTGCCGGCGTATCAGTTAGAGCAGCGCGATCTGAGTGCTTTGTCCCCTAACGCACGAAACGATGCCTTGATGGCGATCCGCGATCGGCTGTCGCATCATGTGCATCCCGCAGATCGTTGGCCGCTGTTTGATTTCAGTTATTCGGCTTGCACGGCGCAACATGGCCGCTTGCATTTCAGTCTCGATCTGCTGATTGCCGATGCTCTGAGTATGCGCACGCTACAGCAGGAGTTGATGATGCTGTACCGTGAGCCCCATGTGTCACTGCCGTTGCTACCGTTCTCTTTTCGTGACTACGTGCAGGCGCTGTTGGTAGAGCAGGCGAGTGAAGCCTATGCACGCGATCAGGCCTATTGGCAACGGGCGCTGCCGCAGCTGTATGGCCCACCAACGCTGCCCGTACAGGGCGATTTGGCGCAACTGTCTGCGATCAGGTTCGTACGTCGCCGTCATCGGCTGTCAGCCCACAACTGGGGAGTGCTGAGCGCGCTGGCCCAACGCACACGTATCACCAAGACGGCATTGTTGTTGACAGTCTTTAGCCAAGTGCTGGCACGTTGGAGCCTTAGCCCGACGTTTACGCTCAATCTGACGTTGTTCAACCGCCCGCAGGGTTACCCCAACGCAGAGGCAGTTATTGGTGATTTTACCGCTGTCAGCTTGCTGAATGTTTGTTACGACAGCCAGCACTCTTATGCCCACAACGCTCAGCGTATTCAGGTGCAACTGTGGGAAGATCTCGAACATCGTCGTTTCAGTGGGATCCGCGCCAGCGAGGCGCTGATCCATAGCGGTCGTTTCCATGCGCCGATGCCGGTGGTATTCACTAGTATGTTGGATATCGACGGGGAGACGACTGCGCAAGACCCTCGGGACACAACCCGTTTTACTCTGTGTCCGGACGCCAATATTACCCAAACACCGCAGGTGTGGCTCGATCACCAGGTGATCGAGTTGGCTGGGGAGTTGCATTTCAACTGGGACGCGGTCGAGCAACTGTTTGATACCACGCTGCTGGATCAGATGTTTGGTGCTTATTGTCATGCGCTGCAGGCGCTGGTTGCCATGCCGCAAAGTTGGTGGGGGGTAAATAGTTCTCTGGCGCTGCCCACCGTTAGTGCACCGGTCACGCAGGCTCCTGCACCTACGGCCTTGTTGCACCATGGATTACTGCGTCAGGCAGCACTGACGCCACAGGAAACTGCGCTGATCAGTCCTATCCGTGAATTGACCTATCGCCAACTGTCGACGGCGGCGGATCATGTGGCCCGCGCCCTGTTAGCGCTGGGCGTGCAGCATGGCGACCGCGTGGCGGTGGTGATGGAAAAAGGCTGGCAGCAGATTGCCGCCGTACACGGCATTTTACGACTGGGTGCGGTCTATCTGCCAGTGGATCCGGTGCTACCGCCACAGCGTCGCCAGCTTTTGCTGACGGTGGGCGAGGTGCGGGTACAAGTAACGCAGCCGGGTCTCACGCAATTGGAGCCGTCGCTGCCCGTGCTGATCATCGACGACGGAATGCTGGACACGCCTGCTGCGCCGTTGCCTGAAGTGGCTGGGGATGTCACGGATCTGGCCTATATCATTTTCACTTCCGGCTCCACCGGTACCCCGAAAGGAGTGATGATCGACCACCGTGCGGCCATGAACACGCTGGAAGACATCAACGAACGCTTTGGCCTCAATGCGCAGGATAGGGTGTTCGGGCTGTCATCATTGAGCTTTGACCTGTCGGTTTACGATGCCTTTGCGCCTTTTATGGTGGGTGCAGCGCTGGTACTGCCGGAAGCAGGACGGGAAAAAGATCCGCGTCATTGGCAGACAGTTATGGCACACGGTCATGTAAGCGTCTGGAATGCAGTGCCCGCACTGATGCAGATGCTGTGCGAATACCACAGCGGCGATCGGATGAGTTATCCGACGTTGCGTCTGGCACTGTTGAGCGGCGACTGGATCCCGCTAACGTTACCGGAGCAGATGCGCGAGCGGCTCAATGAAACGATGGACATCATCAGTCTGGGTGGAGCGACCGAGTGCGCCATCTGGTCGGTCTACTACCCGATAGGTGAGGTGGAATCGACGTGGACCAGTATTCCCTACGGTCGGGGCCTGCGCAACCAGCCAGTATACGTGCTAAATGCGCAACTGGAGGAATGTCCGGTCGGGGTGGAAGGAGAGATTTGCATTGGCGGGATGGGGCTGGCACAAGGCTACCTGAACGACGCAGAGAAAACGGCGGCGAGCTTTGTCTGGCGCGAAGCGAGTGGTGAGCGAATTTACCGCACTGGGGATCGCGGGCGCTACTTTGCTGACGGGCAAGTCGCCTTTTTGGGGCGCAACGATACCCAAGTGAAGGTGAATGGTTACCGTATCGAACTGGGGGAAGTCAAAAGCCACCTTGAACAGCTCGACAGCGTAGGGAGTGCCGCCGTGGTGTGCCACCAGGGACAGCTGTATGCCTTTATCACTGCCGCAGAAAACCTGCATCCTGACGATACTGACGCCCTGTTAGCGCGTGTTCGTGCTCAGTTAGCCGTGCAGTTGCCGTATTACCTGCTGCCCCAACATTTCTTTCTTCTCAAGGTGCTGCCGATGACAGGCAACGGCAAAATTGATCAGGCGGCAATGGTTCAAGAGGTTATCCAACGTATGTCGCAATCTACATCACAGAAGTCGAGGGCCCTCGCGCACGCCTCGCCCTATGAACAGCAGGTGGCCGCTCTCTGGTGCGAGGTACTACAACGAGAACAGATCGGACTGAATGACAACTTTTTTGAAGCGGGGGGCGGCTCAATCCAGATCGTGCTGTTGCATCGCCGTATTGAGGAGATTTTTAAGGTTACGGTACCTATTGCTGAGCTATTTCGCTTAACCACCGTGAAAAGAATTGCCGGTTATTTGCAGGCTATGCAGGACAATGCACGGGCGGTGAATCAAACACAGCAGCGTGATGCTTCCCGATCCCGCGCCCAGCAACGACTTGTACGTCGTCACCAGCGTCAGCGTTAAGGAAAAACTAATGACTTACAGTGAAAGCGATATTGCCATTGTTGGCATGAACTGCCGGTACCCCGGCGTGCACAGCGTTGCGGCATTCGAAACGGTGCTTCGCACCGGATGCAACATTTTGGACCCCAAAGTGACCCCGAGCAACGGCCACAATCACATTACGCTGAACAACGTCTATGAGCACATGGCGGAGTTCGATGCCAACTTTTTTGGCTACAGCCGTGCAGAAGCAGAAATCATGGATCCACAGCAGCGCGTATTTCTGACCTGTGCTTGGGAGATGTTTGAACAAAGCGGTTACAACCCGAAGCAGCACGATGCGCGCGTCGGCCTATATGCGGGCGTGAGTACCAGCTTCTATTTGCTTACTCACCTGATGAACAACCCAGACAAGCTTGCACAACTCGGTGGTCTCCAAATCATGGTCGGCAATGACAAAGATCATTTGACGTCCCAACTGGCTTACCGCCTGAATATTACCGGCCCTTGCGTGACGGTTCAGGCCAGTTGTGCCACCTCGCTGGTGGCAGTGCATCTGGCCTGCGAAGGGCTGCTGAGCGGTCAGTGCGATATGGCGCTAGCGGGTGGCGTCACGTTTCGCATGGAGGAGCAGCGCAGCTATGAATCGCACGGTGATGGGCTGCAAGCAGAGGATGGCCTGATTCATACTTTTGATGCGCAGGCGAGCGGTACGGTCTACAGCAGTGGTTTGGGCATGGTGCTGCTCAAACGGGCTACAGACGCGCAGGTGCAAGGGGATAACATCCTTGCCGTCATCAAGGGAAGCGCCATCAACAATGATGGCGGTGCGCGCAGTGGTTATACCGTGCCGGGTGTTGATGGTCAGGAAGCTGTGATGATTGAGGCGCATAGCTTGGCGGAGGTGACGCCGCAGCAAATTCAGTATCTAGAACTGCATGGCAGCGGCACGCCGTTGGGTGACGCTATCGAATTCGCGGCCATCAAACGTGTGTTTGGGACGCCAGCGCCGAATGCGACACCGTGGCGTCTGGGGGCTGTGAAACCTAACGTGGGTCACGTAGAAATGGCATCTGGCATCACCAGTCTCATAAAAACGGTGCTGAGTCTTACTAACCGGGTGTTTTACCCTACGCTGAATTTTCAACGGGCTAATCCGCAACTGGGGTTGGAGGACAGCCCGTTTGAAGTGGTGTCCCGTTTAACGCCTTGGCCGGAGGGCACCACGCCACGCACCGCTGGTGTGAGTGCGTTCGGATTGGGCGGCACCAACGCACATCTGGTGGTACAAGCGCCGTTATCGACGCCGCAGGCGAGGGCGCAGCAGATGGGGCCTTGTGTCGTTGTACTCTCGGCAAAAAACCACAATGCCCTGGAACAGATGCAAAACGCCCTGCTGGCGAAACTGGCCGCACATCCAGAGATACGCTTACAGGACGTGGCTTACACCCTGCGTCACGGGCGTTTCTCCGCCCCGGTACGTAAGTGTGTCATCGCAGAGAATTGCACCCAGCTAGCCCGACAACTCCGCGACGCACCGATGGTGGAGGCAACCACGGGTTGCACGATCTACTGGAGATTGGGGCACCGTTTCGTTGTTGCACTCGAGACGCTTAGTGACTGGCTGGCGTGCTCTGAGGTGTTGTCACAGGCGGTGGGACAACTGCTCGAGCATTTTCCGCTCGAACCAGCCTGTCTGCAAGATCTCTCCCCTGCGCAACGGACGTTTATCAGCCAGTATGCGCTGATCGCGTTGATTGACGAACGGGAAACGTTGAATGTGGTGCTATGCGGCGACGGTGATGGTGGCTATGCTGCCGCCGTACTACGAGGAGACTGCACACTAGAGCAAGCATGGCACAGGTTGAATGCGGGCCAACCGTTTGATGATGTGCCGACGAATCCCCTCTTGCAGCCCGATGTCTGCTCTTTGATGCTGGACGACGCGGCGAGTGATGCCAATCGCACCGCGCTAGAGGCGTTAGGGCAGTTATGGTTGGCTGGCGTCAGCCTAGATTGGCGCTGGGTGGATGCGGCGGAGCGTATGTTGGGCAGTCAACGCATCGCCCTGCCGGGGACCGTTTTTACACCGCAGCGCTATTGGGTCGAGGCCGTACGGCCTGCCACGTTCTCCCACGAATCGTCGAATAATCTCTTATCCCGCGCAACAAAATCCGATATTATTGCAGTGGTGACGGAGATATGGGAACGCACGCTTGGTGTCAGCATTGATGATCACCACGCCAGCTTCTTCGAACTGGGTGGGCATTCGCTGTTAGCGTCAACCATTTTATATGATATTCAGCAACGTTACGGCATCACCTGTACGCTAAGCGCATTCTTTGCCGATCCCACCATCGAGGGATTAAGTTGCTATCTGCTCGAACAAGGCGGCAGTGAGACAGCGGTTTCAGCATTGCCTGATACGGTCTTTGCCCCTGACCAGCAGCACCTACCTTTTCCGCTGACTGACGTGCAACAGGCCTATTGGGTTGGGCGGCGAAAATCCTTGGGATTGGGCAATATTTCCACCCATATCTATGTGGAATATGAACTACAGGGGCTAGATGAAACAGCGTTCAACCGCGCGCTCAATGCGGTGATTGCGCGGCACAGCATGTTGCGTGCAATTGTCAACGATGACGGTATGCAGCAGATATTGCCAAACGTGCCGGAATACCACGTTGCCTTCTATACCACCCAGTGCGAGGATGCGTTTCAACAGCGTTGCCGTGAGCTGCGTGACACCCTCTCACATCAGATGATTGATTGTAGTCGCTGGCCTCTGTTTCAGATGGAGGTCGTGGTTGATCCGCAGCAAAAAGCCCGGCTACATGTATCTATCGACCTGCTGATAGCCGATGCATGGAGTCTGGAGTTGTTCATTCGGGAACTAGCTTATCACTACCGCCATCCGCAGGCGGCATTGCCTACATTGACGTACAGTTTCCGCGACTATGTGCTGACCTTAAAATCCTACGAGAAAACGCCGCAGTTTGAACGGGCACGTGACTACTGGCGCGCCCGCATCGAAACTCTGCCGCCGGGGCCACGATTGCCGCTGCGTACCGACCCCACGAAGCTGGAAAACCCCACATTCGTGCGCCGTAGCTATTGTCTATCTCGTGCTATCTGGCAGCGCTTGAAAACGCAGGCGGGTCAGATGAGTATCACGCCTACTACACTGCTGCTCACGGGGTTTGCTCAGGTGTTGGCGCGCTTTAGTTCCTCGCCGCACTTTAGCCTTAACCTGACGCTGTTTAATCGTCTGCCGTTGCACGCAGATATCAATCACTTAATTGGCGATTTTACTGCACTGACGTTGCTGGAGATTGATATGTCGCAGGGAGAAACCTTGCAGGCGCGGGCAAACGTGATCCACTCTCAACTGTGGCGCGATTTGGATAACCGCTTGTTTGGCGGTATCCAGGTCTCTCGACTGCTGGTACAAACTCACCGCGATCCGGCGAAATCGGTGATTCCTATCGTGTTCACCAGCTTGCTCAATCAATATGAGGCGAGCTGGGAAACGGATGATACGCTGTTCAACCAACCGCAGGATGATCTGTACAGTATTTCACAGACACCGCAGGTGTGGCTCGATCATCAGGTAATGGAGCGTAACGGGGAATTGCACTTTAATTGGGACGTGGTGGAACAATTGTTTGAACCGGCGCTAATGGATCAGATGTTCCAGTGTTATTGCCAACTCCTGCACGCCCTAGCCCAGCGACCACAGCTCTGGCATGAGACTCAAGATGTGCTGGCGCTGCCCACCGTTAGTGCACCGGTCACGCAGGCTCCTGCACCTACGGCCT
>OBYQ01001318.1_pt1 | contig 12367 bp, 6 predicted proteins | sample 1538221 | NCBI WGS metagenome assembly OBYQ01 (sample SAMEA2580200, study PRJEB22360) | human gut metagenome | biome: human gut; feature: human-associated habitat; material: faeces | place: Denmark | collected 2008/2010
TTTCATGAATATGGATTTCGACCGTGCCGAGGCGTATCATAAAGAGGTATACAAACTGACTAAAAATGAGCTTGAGCTGTTGATTGCAGACATCGGACTGATGAAAATCTGCCAGCGGACAGCGCTCAACAAAGAATTTTATGATTACCGGAACAGTGCCCTCCGACGGATGAAGCGTATCCGTGAAGAGAGCGACCTCTTTGCCGACCGTCACGAAGCGCTTCGGCTGGATTACGCATTTACCGAATTTTTTCTCGTTTCCTCCATTTACTATTACTATCTCCAGCAACGGCAGGAAGCGATAACCTCTATCGATAATATTCAGGAAGACGAAGCGTTGAGCGATACCAATCAGCTTCTTTATTATCATTATCTCAAAGGATCGGCTTCTTTGGTCGCAGCGAATACTCCGGAAGAACGGAAACTCCGCGAGTTTGACGAACTTTATTTCACTTGGCGGACAGCCGTGAAGAGCAAGCATCCGTATTTTGAGGGGAATGGAATGCAGGGACTTGCCAATCTGATGGCATCCCCGTCTAATTTTGAGTTTTTCAAGACAAGGCGTACACATGCGTTGGATCAGTTTGATTTTCCGGTAGATTCTTTGTTCCCTTTGCGTTTGGCCCAACTGGCACTGGAGAAATTTCGCGAATATAATGACTTGTATCAGATTGCCGGAGCTTATGTATCTATCGGCAAATACCTGAATGCGCATGGACGTTATCAGGAAGCTTTGGATACATTATCAAAAGCATTGAACTGCGTAAACCATCATCACATGCTTTATTATCATAATGAAGTGGATACGCTTGATAAATTATATACGTTTGCTGAGGGAGATACTACTTATACCGGAGTTCCATGGATTGGACAGGAGAAGGTGAAGACCGTTCCCGAATGGATCTCACGGATAAGGGAGCAGTTAAGCGTTTCATATGCCGGGCTGGGGATGAAGGATGCTTCTGATTATAACCGGAATATCTATCTGGATATTTTGAACTTTACCCGTCAGGATAAGGAGTTGGAAAGCCGTTATTTGTCTTTGGAAGCAGGTTCGCGACAGATGACGGTCGTTCTTTTTCTGGTTATTGTCGGCTTGGTACTGGTGATTATCCTTTGGTGGTTCTTCAACAAACGTTCCAAAATCAGGAATCAGGTGGATGTGGAGCGTCTGCAACGGATTCTCTCTCTTTGTCGGGATATCACTTCTTCCATACCGATGAACGTACCTCTGATTCAGCAAGGCATTGACCAGTTGTTCGGGAAAGGACGTCTGACGCTGGAAATTCCGGAAGAAGGAAAAGCTGCACTGGTACCTTCTTCCCATCGACTGAACCGGGACGAGAAGGCATTGGTGCATGTAGTGGAACCTTATATCGTATGGGCTGCTGAAAATGAACAAATGGTGGCTACGTTGAGCGACGAGCGAAATCAGCTGGAGAAACAGCGGTATATCTACGAGCAGCATATTGCAGGAAACAAACGTCAGAATCTGATAAAGAAGGCTTGTATGGCCATCGTCAACGGGATTAATCCTTATATCGACCGGATTCTGAACGAAGTACATAAGTTGACGGAAAAAGGATATATTGATGACACCAAGATAAAGAAAGAGAAGTACCAGTACATTGATGAACTGGTGACTACCATCAACGAATATAATGATATTCTGGCACTTTGGATCAAGATGAAGCAAGGTACGCTTAGTCTGAACATCGAGACATTCAGTCTGAATGAATTGTTTGATTTGCTGGGAAAAGGACGGCGTGCTTTTGAAATGAAAAAGCAAAAGCTGGAAATCGAACCGACCACCCTGATGGTAAAGGCCGATCGTGCATTGACCTTGTTTATGATTAATACACTGGCTGAAAATGCCCGTAAGTATACGCCTGAGGGGGGAACGGTTAAAGTATATGCGCATGCTACCGATGCGTATGTGGAAATCTCCGTAGAAGATAATGGGAGAGGACTTTCAGCAGAAGATATCGCGCATATCATTGGTGAAAAGGTATATGATTCGCGTGCTATCGGCATGAAAGACGCGGCAGATCCGGAAGAACTGAAAGAGAATAAGGGAAGCGGTTTTGGCTTGATGAACTGCAAGGGAATCATAGAGAAATATAAGAAAACGAATGAACTGTTCCGAGTATGCGTATTCGATATAGAAAGCGAACCGGGAAAGGGAAGCCGTTTTTATTTCCGCTTGCCTTCAGGAGTACGTAAAGTGATTGGCGTGTTGCTCTGCCTGTTGCTTCCGTTGGGAATGGCTTCTTGTCTGCATGAACCCCTTCCGTCGATATTGCAGGATAGTGACTCCATTGCGATTACTACAGATTCTACTTATGAAGATCTGCTTGATGCAGCCTCTGATTATGCCAATGCCGCTTATTTTGCCAATGTGGATGAGAACTACGAAATAGCATTGCAGTATATAGATTCGGCAATGATGTCGCTGAATGAGCATTATAAGAAATATACGCGTACCCCGAAGCCGCATCGATACATGAAACTGGTGGGAAAAGGAACCCCTGCCGAACTGTTTTGGTGGAATGAACTTTTTGATTCAGACTATCATGTGATTTTGGATATCAGAAATGAAGCGGCGGTAGCATTCCTTGCTTTGAAACAAATTGATGCCTACAGTTATAATAATTCTGCTTTTACAGATTTATATAAGGTACAGGGAGAAGACCAGACTTTGGAAGGGTATTGCAGGCAGTTGGAACGATCCAACACGAATAAGACGGTTGGTATCATCCTCTGTTTCGTCTTGCTGATCGTTTCTCTGATCGGCTATTATCTCTTGTATATGAGGAAGATGTTGCAGAACCGTCTGAACCTGGAACAGGTGCTTGAGATAAATCAGAAAGTTTTTGCCGCCTCTTTGGTCAGACCTCAGACTCAGGAGAACGAGGAAGCGCTTCAGAGAGAGGAAAATACACTTAAAGAGATTCCGCAGCGCATCGTGAATGAGGCTTTTGGCTCAGTAAATGAGTTGCTGACAATCAGCCTGATGGGCATTGCAGTTTATAACGAAACCACGCATCGGCTGGAATATGCTTCCTGTCCCGGACAGGAAATGCCGGAAATGGTGCAGCAATGTTTTGAAACAGGGGAATATCTCTCAGAACAGAATTTGCAGGCGATTCCGTTGATGGTGGAAGCCGGAGGTGAGCATCAATGTGTAGGTGTGCTTTATCTGGAACGGAGGGAAGGAACGCAACAGGAAACGGATCATCTTCTTTTTGAGCTGGTAGCACGTTATGTATCGATTGTGGTGTTCAATGCAGTGGTAAAGCTTGCTACGCAATACCGGGATATCGAGTCGGCACACGAGGAAACACGCCGTGCTTCGTGGGAAGACAGTATGCTTCATGTGCAGAACATGGTGCTTGATAACTGCCTTTCGACGATTAAACATGAGACAATTTATTATCCGAACAAGATTAAACAGATTATTGGTCGGTTGAATACGCAGAACCTTCCGGAAAAGGATGAACGGGAAGCTGTGGAAACGATTACAGAACTGATAGAATATTATAAAGGGATCTTTACGATTCTGAGTTCATGCGCTGCTCGACAGCTGGAGGAGGTTACTTTCCGCCGGAATACGATTCCGGTACAGGAGCTTTTTGATGCTGCTGGAAAATACTTCAGGAAGGTCACGAAAAATCGGACGGAAAAGGTAGAACTAATCATAGAACCGATGGACGCCAAAGTGATCGGTGACGTGAATCAGTTGCGTTTCCTGTTTGAGAATCTGATTGATGAAGCATTGGCGGTTCGTGAAGAAGGAGTGATACGCTTGCAGGCTCGTAAGGATAACGAATATATCCGTTTCCTTTTTACGGATACCAGACGCGAGAAGAGTGTGACGGAGCTGAACCAGTTGTTCTATCCGAACCTGGCTCGTATGACTTCCGGCGAAAAAGGGGAGTTGAGGGGAACGGAATATCTGATATGCAAGCAGATTATTCGTGACCATGATGAATTTGCGGGGCGCAGGGGATGCCGTATCAATGCCGAACCGGCAGAAGGGGGAGGATTTACGGTTTACTTCACCATCCCACGCAGATAAAGAAGAAGACACATAAAAGTTATTAGATAAATAAAATGGAAGAACAGAAGTTTAAAGTTATTATTGTAGAGGACGTAAAACTGGAATTGAAAGGCACAGAAGAAATTTTCCGTCATGAGATACCCAACGCAGAAGTGATCGGCACGGCAATGACAGAAAGCGAGTTCTGGCCGCTGATGGAGGCACAGCTTCCCGATCTGGTTTTGCTGGATTTGGGACTGGGAGGTTCTACGACGATTGGCGTTGATATCTGCCGGAATATTTTCAAACGTTACAAGGGGGTTCGTGTATTGATCTTTACGGGGGAAATACTGAATGAAAAACTGTGGGTGGATGTGCTGAATGCAGGAGCGGACGGCATTATTCTTAAAACAGGAGAATTACTGACCAAGACAGATGTACAAGCTGTGATGGACGGCAAGAAGCTGGTATTCAACTATCCGATTCTGGAGAAGATCGTAGACCGTTTCAAGAAGTCGGTAGCGAATGATGCCAAGCGTCAGGAAGCGGTAATCAACTATGATATTGATGAATATGACGAGCGTTTTCTTCGCCATCTGGCATTAGGCTACACCAAAGATATGATTGCCAATCTGAAAGGAATGCCATTCGGCGTGAAATCACTGGAGAAACGACAGAATGACCTGATCGGACGTCTCTTCCCGAATGGAGAACGGGTGGGAGTGAACGCGACCCGTCTGGCTGTCCGTGCATTGGAATTACGCATTATCGATCTGGATAATCTGGAAGCTGATGAAGAGTAAATGGCGTATGCCGCATCCCGCTACGATGTTTCTGCTGCTGACAATGGCGGTGGTCTTTCTTTCGTGGATATGTGATATCTACGGACTGAAAGTAACGCTGCCGCAATCAGGGGAGGATATTCGGGTGCAAAGCCTGCTGAGTCCTGAGGGAATCCGCTGGTGGTTGCGGAATGCTATCAAGAACTTTACCGGTTTTGCTCCGCTGGGCATGGTGATTATCGCCATGTTCGGACTGGGGGTGGCCCAACATTCCGGATTTATCGATGCGTGCATCCGTCTGGGAGTGGGAAACCGGAAAGAGAAAAGAAAAGTTATCCTGTGGGTGATTGTCCTCGGATTGCTGTCGAACGTCATTGGGGACGGCGGTTATATTATTCTGCTTCCCATTGCCGCCATGCTGTTTCAGTGGGTGGGACTTCATCCGATAGCGGGGATTGTGACGGCTTACGTTTCCGTGGCCTGCGGATATAGTGGCAATATCGTACTGAGTACGATGGACCCGCTCTTGGCGCATACCACTCAGGAAGCCGCGCTCACACTGATGGGATATCAGGGAAACACGGAGCCGCTGTGCAACTACTTCTTTATGAGCGCTTCGACAGTGGTGATTACAGGGATCGTTTATTGGGTGACTCAGAAATGGCTTCTCCCGAACTTAGGAAAATATGAGGGAAGTGTGAAAGTCGAAGCCTACCGCCCTTTGTCACGGAAAGAACGTCGTGCGTTGATGGTGGCTGTCACAGTGGCAGGGATATACGTTGCCCTTATTTTGTGGCTTACTTTCTCTTCCTATGGTATCCTGCGTGGCGTTAACGGAGGTTTGATGCACTCGCCCTTCATTGCCGGTATCCTGTTTCTGCTATCTTTGGGCGCAGGCTTTACGGGGATGGCTTATGGGTTCAGTTCCGGTCGTTATCGCAGCGATAATGATGTGATTGAAGGACTTACCCAGCCGATCAAACTGCTGGGTGTGTATTTCGTTATTGCTTTCTTTGCTGCCCAGATGTTTGCCTGTTTCGAGTATTCTCATTTGGACAAGTGTCTTGCGATTATGGGAGCGGACCTGCTTTCTTCTTTTGAGCCGGCTCCTTTGTCCGCACTCATCTTGTTTATCCTGTTTACGGCATTTATCAATCTGATTATGGTATCCGCCACTTCCAAATGGGCGTTTATGTCTTTCATCTTCATCCCGATGTTTGCGCAGATGGGGATTTCGCCGGACGTCACGCAGTGTGCTTTTCGTATCGGAGACAGTTCGACGAATGCCATTACTCCTTTCTTATTCTATATGCCGCTGGTGTTGACGTATATGCGGCAATATGACAAACAGATCACATACGGATCGTTGCTGAAATATACATGGAGGTACTCCTTGTGCATTCTGGCAGCATGGACATTGCTGTTTATCGTATGGTATCTGTTGAAGATACCGATGGGGTTATAATTCACGATTCAAAGTTCCGGTTTTAATAACCGGAATTTTGAGTTTCTGAATTAATCGCTATATTTGCACCCGTCCCTTAAAGAAAAAGAACGAATGAATTTACCAGAAGTCTCTGAAAAACTAATCGAACAACTGAATCACGGTAGCACCAAAGCATTTGATAAAATTTATCATACGTACTATTTATACCTGTGTGCGATAGCTGTTTACTATGTACATGACAAGAGAGTCGCCGGTGAAATAGTCAATGATGTCTTCGTCTCTTTCTGGCAGAATCGCCACCATATCACTTATCCTGCCCTTCCGTATCTTCGTCGGGCTATACAGAATGCAAGTATCAGTTATTTGCGGTCTTCCGCTTTTAATGAGCGCATAATGACCGAACAGATGGAGGAAATATGGGCTTTTCTAGAAAATCATATTCTTTCTTCCGACAATCCATTGCAGGCATTGGAAAGCAGTGAAATGAACGAGATCATTCTGCGGAAAGTAGAGGAACTCCCTGCCAAATGCCGTGCTGTTTTTAAGGCGAGCCTGTATGAAGGCAAATCGTACAGCGAAATTGCGGAAGAGCAGAATATTAATGTCGCCACCGTCAGGGTGCAGATGAAAATTGCGCTGACTAAATTGCGCGAATCCCTTGGTACTCCCTATATGATAGCTATTTTGATGTTTCTTTAAAAAAAATCGGTTTTCTTTTAAACGTTTCTTTTTTTATTGCGTATCTAGTTATATACACCATAGAAAAAGAACGGTTTATGATAGAATATTACGATAAAGAAGAACTGGAATTACAGATTAGTAATTATTTGTCGGGCAATAGTACCGATGAAGAAAAAGAAACGTTGCTTGCCTTTCTGGCTTCCAATGAAGCAGCTGCCCGGACTTTCCGGGAAATGTCTGCCGTATGGGCACTTTCTTCCGTACCGTCGTTTGCAGAAATAGAAAACTCCAATTTAGTGCGGATAAAGGAGAGAATGACTGCTCCTGCCTCTTCGAAGCCTGTCCGGAAACTGATACCTGTCTGGCTGAAAGTGGCTGTAATTCCAGTGTGCTGTTGGGGTGAAAGGTGCCGCCCGCCGTTATTCTGCTGATCGGCTGCAACTATTTCTGGTATACGTATACGGAAAATCTGACGGAAGTATATACCAACGCCGATTCTCCTTACGAAATCAAGGTTCCTGCCGGATCAAGAACGAATATCGTTCTTCCTGACGGGACGGAGGTTTCTCTGAATGCAGGTTCTGTATTGCGCTATCACCGTGGGTTTGGTATCCGCGAACGTAATGTGACGTTGGATGGCGAAGGATACTTTAAAGTTGCGAAAAATGCAGAGGTTCCCTTCTTCGTGAAGACGAACGATGTGCAGGTGCAGGTAGTCGGCACGGTATTCAATGTCCGTGCTTATGATGACGATAATTATGTGATGGTGTCTCTGCTGGAAGGCAGGGTGAATTTATCAGCGTCTGCTAATTCTGTGATGAAATTATTCCCGAATGAGCAGGCACTGTATAACAAGAACACCGGACGAATGGAAAAGCTGAAGACCAATGCAAGTAAAGCCTGCGATTGGCTGGATGGCGGGTTGACCTTCGAGAATGCTTCATTCGCTGATATTGCCCATCGTCTGGAACGTAAATTCCAGGTGAAGATCAGCATAGAAAGCGAACGTCTGAAGGCCGAACACTTCTCCGGTTCTTTCGACAGCAATCAGAATATTTATGATATATTACACGAAATCAACGTTGAGAAACAATACACGTGGAAAGTCAGTGGTGACACCATCTTTATTACCGATAAAAGAAAGGGGGTAAGATAAAAGGAAGGAGAAAGAAAATGGACACAGCCGATAGATATACCGGCAGTCCGCAGCTACGATAAATAACTATATGTTAACCTTTAATAGTGATAAAAATGAGATTGATAATAAGAAAAACATTATTGATGTTTCTGCTTTTGTCCCTAAGTAATGTCCTGACAGGTTTTCAACTTTCAGCGCAGGAACAAAACAAGAAGTTCAGTGTCAAAGCAGATAACGTTACTTTGAAAGAAGCCATTGAAGTAGTCAGGAAGCAGGGAAATTATTCTTTTCTGATTCGCAATAACGACATTGACCTGAATAAGAAAGTCTCTGTGAACGTGGACAAGGGTACAATTAATGACGTGATGGCCCAACTGCTGACCGGTACGGGGATCAGTTATGAAGTGAACGGAAACCGGGTGGTCATATTCCATGCCGCAGTGCCTGAAAAGGAACAGGGAAAAGCGTTTGTCCTGAAAGGCAAAGTGACCGATCCTTCGGGTGAAGGAGTGATTGGTGCCAATGTGAAAGTGCTGAATTCTACGGAAGGTACGATTACGGATATGGATGGAAACTTTTCTCTGTCGGTGACTCCGAATGCACGATTATCCGTGTCTTATATCGGATATGCTACGCAGGAAGTCGTTGTCAAAAATCAGACTCCTTTGCACATTGCTCTGAAAGAAGACAGCCGTCTGATTGACGAAGTGGTGGTAGTAGGCTACGGTGTACAGAAGAAAGCGAATCTGACTGGTGCGGTAAGCAGCGTGAAGATGGATGAAGTATTGGGAGACCGTCCGGTAGTGTCGGTCAGCGATGCCTTGAAAGGTGCGATGCCCGGTTTGCAGATTACGGGTAACTCCGGTAGACCAGGAGAGGAAATGAGTTTCAATATCCGTGGTGTCAACAGTCTGGATAAGAATGGCAAACCGTTGGTTCTGGTGGATAACGTAGAAATGGATATCAATATGCTCGATCCGAATGATATTGAATCAGTAACGGTCTTGAAAGATGCTGCTTCTTCGGCTATCTACGGGGCACGTGCCGCATTTGGCGTCATTCTGATTACGACAAAGAAAGGATCGGATTCAACCAGGCTTTCTATTAATTATTCTAACAATTTCTCATTTAGCAGACCTGCCAATATGCCTCGTAAGGCAACACCGCTTCAGACGGTGCAGGCTTATAAAGACATGGGAACCATCAACTATCAGAGTGGACAGAATGTGGATACGTGGCTGGATTTATTGAAAGAATACAATGCCAATCCTTCGGCTTATCCCGATGGGTATGCAATGGTGGACGGATTGCGCTATAGTCTGGCAGAAACCAATCTGTTTGATGATATGATGGAGACCGGTTTCCAGCAGACGCACAATCTTTCTGTAGGTGGCGGCACGAAAGATATATCTTATCGTTTCTCTTTCGGTATGGTCGATGAGAATGGAGTGCTGGCCTCGGACAAGGATGCGTATAAACGTTACAATGTGTCTTCTTATATCCGTTCGGACGTATTCTCATGGATTACTCCGGAACTGGATATCAAATACACGAACTCGAAATCAGAATTGCCGGAGACTTCGGGAGGATATGGAATTTGGGGAGCAGCCGTTGCCTTCCCGTCTTATTTCCCTACCGGAACAATGAATATCGACGGAGAAGAACTACCGATTAATACTCCCCGGAATCTGATTAATCTTGCTTATCCGACGACTATCCAGAAAAACAATATCCGTATCTTCGGAAAGGTGACGATTACTCCTTTGAAGAACGTCAAACTGGTGGGTGAATATACATACAACCATCTGAGTAATGAAAAGACCAAGTTTGAAAAGAAGTTCTATTATGCCCACGGAGGTAACTTTGTGAAAGAGACTTCGACGGCAAACTCTAAGTATGAAAACTCCAACGGCATTACCGATTATAATGCCCTGAACTTCTACGGAAACTACAATAACACATGGGGCAAGCATGAAGTCACCGTGATGGGAGGTTTCAATCAGGAGAGCAGTGACTATCGCTATGCGGAAATGTCGCGTATGAACATGATTAACGAAGACCTTCCTTCTATATCGCAGGCTACAGGAGATTATTTCGCTAAAGATAAATTCGAACGCTATACAGTAAGAGGATTATTCTATCGTATCAACTACTCCTTTGCCGGCAAATATCTGATTGAAACGAACGGACGCTATGACGGCTCTTCCAAATTTCCGAAAGACAGTCGCTTCGGTTTCTTTCCTTCTGTCTCTGCCGGATGGCGTGTGAGCGAAGAAGCGTTTATGAAACCGTTGACATCCGTATTGTCTAACTTAAAATTGCGTGCTTCGTGGGGTAATATCGGCAATCAGAGTATCACTCCATACGCTTATATTCCGGGTATGGATGCCGAGCAGGCTTACTGGACCGTTTCGGGTATCAAGGTAACTACCCTTAAACCTGCCGCATTGGTCAGTAACAGTTTTACCTGGGAGAAAGTGACGACTGTCGATGTCGGTTTTGATCTGGGTTTATTGAACAACAGGCTGAATCTTGTATTCGACTGGTATCGTCGTGATACGAAAGGTATGCTCGCTCCGGGAGCGGAATTACCGGCTGTGCTGGGTGCAAGTGCTCCTTTGCAGAATACTGCCGATCTTCGTTCCAAAGGATGGGAGATCACTGTAGACTGGAATGATCAGATCGGAAAAGTGAAATACAATCTGGGCTTCAACCTTTATGATGCTAAAACCAAGATTACCAAGTATAATAACGAGACAGGTCTCTTCGGCAAGGATAAGAACGATAAAGATACTTACCGTGTAGGTATGGAACTGGGTGAAATCTGGGGGTATGTTACCGACCGCCTGTATACTGTTGATGATTTCGATGCCGATGGCAAGCTGAAAGCAGGCATTCCAAAAGTGGAAGGCTATAATCCGAATCCGGGTGATATCCTGTATAAAGATCTGGATGACAACGATATTATCAACGGAGGCACAAGTACGACAAAAGATCCGGGCGACCGTAAGATCATCGGTAATAGTACCCGTCGTTATCAGTATGGCATCCACGGTGGTGCAAGCTGGAAGGGGTTCTCTTTATCTTTCCTGTTGCAAGGAGTAGGCAAACGTGATTTGTGGATTATGAATGACTTGTTCTATCCGCACTATGACGCATGGACGACGGTATATGACACACAACTGAATTACTGGACGCCGGAGCGCACAGACAGCTATTTCCCCCGTCTGTATGAGAAAGCTGCCGGAAATACAGCTGCCAATACACGTATTCAGACCCGTTATCTGCAGGATGGTTCCTACCTGAGTATCCGGAACATCACCTTATCTTATAATTTCCCGTCCAAGTGGATGACTAAGATCGGTGTCAATAATCTGGCTGTCTTCTTTAGCGGTGAGAATCTTTATACATTCGATCATTTGCCGAAAGGACTCGATCCGGAACGTTCGGTAACGGATGACTTGGGACAACGCGGTTTTACCTATCCGTATATGCGGCAGTATTCGTTTGGTATCAACCTTTCATTCTGATTGTTTCACTATTTAAAAGAGTAATTGTTATGAAGAAATATATACTGGGTACGGGCATTAGTCTCTGTTTGCTGATGTCGTCTTGTTTGAATGACTCTTTTCTGGAAGTTTATCCGAAAGGACAACAGACGGAAGCGACAGTCTTTACTACCTATGATAACTTCAAAACGTATGCATGGGGATTATATAATGTATTCTTCGGATATACGTATGATACGGGGCAGACGGACGAAATATTCCGCGGAGATTTTGAGTCGGACAATATGATCAAAGGTTTGTCCGGATATGAAGGGCAGTGGGCATACCAGAAGGCGAAGGCAACAGATGAAGTCAAGGAATGGGATTACGACTATATCCGCCGGGTAAATCTGATGCTGGACAATATCGACGGTTCGCAGATGAATGATACGGAGAAGGAGCACTGGCGCAGTGTCGGCTATTTCTTCCGTTCATATAAATACTTTCAGATGCTTTCCCGCTTTGGAGATATCCCCTGGGTGGAGAATGCGTTGAAAGAAGACAGTCCGGAACTGTACGGCAAACGGGATAGTCGCGATCTGGTGGCTTCGAATATCCTGTCCAACCTGAAATATGCGGAGACACATATCGGTGCGGACGATGGCAAAAACACCATTGGTATATCTGTGGTGCAGGCACTTATTTCCCGTTTTGCCTTGTTCGAGGGTACTTGGCGGAAGTATCATGGATTGTCTGATGCCGAGACTTACTTGAAAGAGTGTGTACCGACTG